>Ga0115845_100030_pt1 | contig 23356 bp, 20 predicted proteins | sample InSIn1SAF170_2_FD_83859 | JGI IMG/M metagenome (GOLD analysis project Ga0115845, IMG submission 83859) | reverse complement strand
AAAAAAATGCGTATATTTGGTCAACCAATTTTAATAAAAATGCAAGAGTTTGGTTTAAATGGATTCAAATCTTCGGAAGAAGAGGAAATCATCAAGAAAATAAGAGATTTACCGAAGCTCCAGGAAGCGAAGTTCCATCTCCTGCCGAAACTACAGTTCCAGTTAAAGTATATGAATCTTGCGCAAAAATAAAACCCGTCAACAGCAATGCTGAAAACAGAAAAAATGTTTTTAATTTCATAAAATTTATTGCTTACATTCTATTATAGCAAGGACAAACATTCGGTGGTCGTTTGTTTTTCCTAAAAATAAACCTGAAAAATCAGATTTTTAATCTTGACACTAATGTTTAGTAAATAATCCACTTCCCCAAGCGATGCAACTTTACACAATGGTCATAACCGTCAATTTCCTCTCAAAAGGATACAAATTTGTTAATTCGTATATTATTGTTTTACAACTTTGTAATTTTCTGTTTTCCCATCCGAATTGATTCTTACTACATACATTCCGGCTGGCTGATTGTCTAAACTCAATTGTATTTTTCCGGAATTTACTTGGCGTTTTTCGTTTGAAACCAATTGTCCGTGAATTGTATATATTTCTACATTTATGTCTTTTTCCAAATTTGGAAGCTCTAATTCAAAACTGCCTTGCGTTGGATTTGGATAAAGCACAATGGCTGGTGTTTTCGACGTAATTACCGAAAGCGATTCTTCTACTGCATTTGGTCCTACGTGCTCAATTCCTATCGGAAAATATGTCACTAGTTCATTGCTAAAATGATCAGCTCCTGCATTGCTCAAAGCTGGTCTAGCTTGACCGTCGATATCTTCAGTTAATGTCAAAGCCGGAATTCCGTTTTCAATTACTGGAGAAGATGCTGTTGCTTTCCAAATCGTTCCGTCTAATGCCAAATTTGGATTTTGAACCAAAACTTCACTTGCTGTAAATGCTGAACCTCCTGTTACAATTTGTGCTGAACCCGTAGCATACATTATATTATTTGACCAAGTCACAGCACCTTGTTGGTTAGTGTAAATCTTAACTAAATTATTTTGTGAACCAACAACTATATTATTTGCAATCTTAATGTCTGACAATTTTTTATTATAAGAACCATCTGCTTTTGGATACCCGATTTCAATTCCATAGGCATTATTCACCAAAGTATTATAGGCAATCGTGATTCTTTCTCCTCTATAATGAAGGCTGGTGTTTGTACTTTGTCCCGTAATTACTTCGCCTTGTGTTAAAGTAATTGGCGCATCCCAAACTGTTCCTTGCAAACCTTCCATATAATTATTTACAATAACGTGGTCGGTTCCATAAGCTCTGATTCCTCCAGTATAAATCGGCTGCGTGCCAAGCATTCCGTTAGCTTTTCCGCCTCCGAAGAAATAATTTCCTTCGACTCTGCTTCCATTTCCTTGGCGAAGCGTCAATGTGCCGTGACTTCTGTTGAACGTATTGTGCCTGATCAAGTTATTATTTGATTTTACCGAAACAATTTCTGGATCTCCGTCGCATTCTTCAAATAAATTAAATTCTACAGTCGTGAATCCGCTTGAATTGCACAATTGGCTGTTTCCAATTCTGATAGATTCTTTTTCATTGACCGCTCTCGGCGAGTTATTAAAAAAATAATTATGGTCAATTCTATCATATTGCGACTGTTGGCCGATGCTTCTGTCTTGATTATAAGTTCCGTCGATGGTGATAAAATTTCCTCCGGTAAACTTATTTTTAAAAATATTGTGGTCAATTCTGTTGTGGTGGCTTAGAAATTGAAATGTATAATCATCAAAAGTTCCGACAACTACAATCCATTTTATGGAAGTTGGCGTATCCAATTCAAAAACATTTCTGGTGATTCTGATGTTGTTACATGCCTCTAATTTGATTAGCGTATTGCTACTCGTGCAGTCAAAAACAAAACCTTCTAAAACAATGTGCGCCGCTTTTTTCATCGTAAACCTAGAATCTCCTGTCAAAGTCACGCCTCCGACAGTTTCTGCTTTGATCGTAATTGGATTTTCAGCAGTTCCTAATTTTGAAACGCTGGCATAAAAATCATTATACGTGCCGTTTCTCACGATAATTGTCGAACCCGGAACAGCAGCATTTATTGCTGTTTGCAAAGTTTGTCTTGTATTGACGAAAGTCTGCGCTCGCAAACTCGCACCGCAAAAGACCAATGCAATAATTCCAAAAAAGTATTTTACATTCATACACTAACATTTAAAAATTGCTCAAATTCTAAAAATTTACACTTCCCCAAGCGATGCAACTTTACACAATGGTAATAACCGTCAAATTTCCTCTAAAAAGGACTAAAAAATATTCTCATTCATATTAGCGAGAGTTTCTGTTTTGTTGCAATATTCATACAATGTCTTGAAATGAAACTGCAATTCTCTTTTGGCTTTTTCTGGATTTTTTTCTTTTATGGCGTCAAAAATTTGCTGATGTTCAATAATATTGTCACCTGTCATAGACTTGGTGCAAACATGATATTTTTCAAAATTGGCAATGATTTCTGGCGTAATAATCAACATCAGCGTATTCAAAACCGGATTACCGCTGGCTTCAGAAATTTTTAAATGAAACATCAAATCCTCTTCTACCGCATTTTCATTATTTTCTACTTTCAAGCGATATGCCTCAAGTGCTTCTCCAATATTTGCCAATTGTTCATCGGTTCTTCTCTCGGCCGCCAAAGCCACAACTTGCATTTCAAGCATAATTCTGCTTTCTACCAACGATTTAAAATCAGGCTTTTTCAATTGCAAAATATCGGTAATCATACCGCTCAAAGCCGGAACGCCCATGTTTGCAACGACAGTTCCGCTTTGCGGAAGGGTTTTCAGCAATCCATAAAACTCTAATTTTTGAATCACTTCTCTAACATTTCCACGGCTTACTCCAAATTCTTCAGACAATTTTCTTTCAGACGGAAGCCTGTCGCCAGGTTTCAGCTTATTTGAAGTAATTAAATCTCTTATTTTCTTGATGATTTCCTCTTCTTCCGAAGATTTGAATCCATTTAAACCAAACTCTTGCATTTTTATTAAAATTGGTTGACCAAATATACGCATTTTTTTATATCAGCAAATTATTCGTTATTTTTTTCATATAATTAAATTTTAAGCTAAAATCATTAATTATTATTTAAACAATTGGCGATAAATTGGTTTTACTTTTTCAAAACACAACGATTTAACAATTTTGCTAAAACGTTTTCGCTGCATAAATTTTATAGATTTCAATAAAAAACGCTAATTTGGAGTCTATTATTAACGCTCTCTTCACAACATATATCATAAAATTCCTTATTTTTGTTTTAAGGACAGATTTATGCTACATTCTATAACGTAAAATAGCTCAAACACTTCCCAAAAGCGATGCAACTTTGCACAATGGATGTAAAAAAATAGGCCTTAAAGGAGTTTTTCACAACGTGAGAGCTCCTTTTTTTAAGATTTTTTCTAAAATTCTTCCAAATCCTATGTTAAGATCTGACCATCTTACCGTTTATTACTACATCTTCTTTTTATACCTATAATATTTGTGCATATCGCAATTATTTTTAGTTAAAATTAAAAATATCTCAAATTATTTTTTGGTCAACCAATTATAATTACATAGTTTAGCCTCACTTTTCAAAACATAAATTCTTATGAAAAAAATAATTTCTATACTTTTTCTACTATTTTCTGGGCTTTCTTTCGCAAAAGTTACGCTTCCTAAGTTTTTTTCAGACCATATGGTTTTGCAACGCGATGCCACAATCACAATTTATGGCTGGAGCGAATCTGGAAAAACAGTAAAAGTCAATTTCAACAATTTAAATAAGGAAACCAAAACGAATGCAAACGGAGAATGGAGCATAGATTTTCCTGCAATGAAAGCTAGCGGTCCTTTTGAAATGAAAATTTCTGAAGACAACACTATAACTTTTAAAGATGTTTATATCGGCGATGTTTGGTTTTGTTCAGGACAATCGAATATGGGCTGGAAACTGGAAGATGCCTTAAACGGAAAAGAAGAATTGGCCAAAGCTAGCTATGAAAAAATCAAGCTTTTGCAAGTTTCAAGAACTATGGCTGGAACACCACAAAAAGACATTGAAAAAGGCACTTGGCTGACGTGTTCGCCTGAAAGCGGCGAAGGTTTTTCTGCCGTTGCTTATTTCTTCGGAAGAGAATTATTCAAAAAATACAATGTACCAATCGGACTGATCAATTCGTCTTGGGGTGGCACGAACATAGAAGCTTGGATGAGCGAAGAACTTTTAGGAAATCATTCTTCTTCTAAAAAAGTAATCGAAGAAATGAAATCAATGGATTTCAGCGACGTAATGAAGGTTTACAAAAAGGAATTCAAAGCTTGGGAGAAAAAAGCAGATGATTTAGATTTAGGAAACAAAGAAAAATGGTTTGAAAAAGACTATAACACTTCGTCTTGGAAACCAATCAATCTTCCTGTTTATTGGAGCAAGGTAAAAGTAACTCCGAATGATGGTGTAATTTGGGTGACAAGATCATTTGATTTGACACAAAAAGATTTGTCCAAAAATGAACTTTCCCTCGCAATTGGACGTGTTGACAATGAAGACGTGACTTATATTAATGGAAATAAAGTCGGCGAAAGCACGCAAAAAGATTTAGATCGATTGTATAAAGTGGACAAAAAGAACTTTGCTGTAGGCAAAAATATTATCACGATCCGCGTGAAAAACACAGGTGATATTGGAGGTTTCAGAGGCGATGCCAGTTCTTTATATTTAGAGACTGCTTCGCAAAAATTATCACTTGCAGGCGAATGGAAATATGAAGCGGGAACAAAAGACATCGAAGAAGTTCCGGTTCGCCAACATCCGACGAAATATCCAACTTCACTTTATAACGGAATGGTGACGCCTTTTTTTGGAATAAAAATCAAAGGAATTATCTGGTATCAAGCCGAAGCAAACTCTAAAAATGCCAATGAATATGCCGATTTATTCAAAGGAATGATTACAGATTGGAGAAAAAATTGGAAATCTGAAGTTCCTTTCATTTTTGCACAGCTTCCAAATTATGACAACCAAAACAATCGTTGGATTACGCTTCGCGAGTCGCAAAGCAAGGCCTTGGAATTAAAAAACACCGGAATGGCGGTTTTAATTGACGTTGGAGAAAATGACAACATCCACCCGATTCACAAGCAAGTTGTTGGAAAAAGAATGGCTTTAATTGCTCAAAATTTGGCTTACGGAGAAAAAATCCCAGCAACAGCTCCAACCTATTCTAACATAAAAATAGACGGAAATGCGATTACGGTAAATTTCACCAATGGAATTTTCGCAAGTGAATTGACAAAGTCCAACATTTCAGGCTTTCTGGTTGCAGGAAATGACAAGAAATTTTATCCAGCTGTAGCCACTTTGCAAAGTGATAAAAAATCTATAAACGTTAGCAGTCCGGAAGTTAAAAACCCAACAGCAGTACGCTATTTATGGGCTGACGCGCCAGGCCAAATAATGCTTTATAACACTGACGGTTTGGCTACGCCACCATTTAGAACCGATAATTGGTAAAATAAATAGTTTGATTTTTAATTTAGTATGGTTATTTGTGATAAGCCCGTGAAGAAATTTACGGGCTTTATTTTTTTATTCGATCTTCATTTTGCTTTACAAAAGAATCCCAACTCGAATAACTTTTTGTTCCAACAACCTTTCCAGAATTGAAGAAATGACAAACCGCAGCCGCCAAACCATCCGTACTATCCAAATTTTTAGGAAGCGTTTTCAAACCTAATAATTGCTGCAACATTTTTGCAACTTGTTCTTTGGTAGCATTTCCGTTTCCGGTAATTGCCATTTTGATTTTTTTAGGCTCATATTCTGTAATTGGAATTTGCCTTGAAAGCCCTGCTGCCATTGCAACGCCTTGCGCTCTTCCTAGCTTTAACATTGACTGCACATTTTTTCCAAAAAAAGGAGCTTCAATGGCTATTTCATCTGGATTATGTGTTTCGATCAATTCAATTGTACGCTCAAAAATGACTTTCAGTTTCATATAATGATCGTCATATTTATTCAAGATCAATTCATTCAACTGCAAAAACTCCATCTTTTTATTGACAACTTTAATCAATCCGAAACCCATAATTGTGGTTCCTGGATCAATCCCTAAAATGATGCGTTCGCTTGACATAAATAAATTAATTTAGGCAAATATATTACAATTAAAACGATTCTGTCAGGCAGATTCTGAAATGCGTTTTTCCTGATTCTGAAACATACGTCAAATAACCTCCGTGTGCTTCAATAATATTTTTAGACAGTGTAAGCCCAATTCCTGCGCCATCTTTTCGAGTGGTAAAAAACGGAAGGAAAATTTTGTCTTCAATTGCAGCATCAATTCCATTTCCAGAATCTGAAATTGTGATGAATGTTCTGTTATTTTTTACTTCAGAAGAAATTTCAATTGTTTTTTCTGGTTTTTCTTCCAAAGCATAAATGCTGTTCGTCAATAAATTAATCAAAACCTGTTCCATCTGAAGTTTGTCAACCAAAATCCAGCGGTTAAATTCTATGGAATTCTTTACAATAATATTTTCTTTTTTAAATAACGGAGTCATTATTTGCAAAGCATTTTCTATCAAAGCATTCAACTCAATTTTCTCTTTGGTTGGCGTTGGAAGCATTGCTAATTTTCGATAGCTTTCTACAAAATTTTGCAAATGATCGCTTCGATGAATTATGGTAGAAACACTTTCTTTAATGTCTTCTAAATCTTCTTTTGAAAGTGATTCTTGTTGCATCAAATCATTCAAGTTTTGTGTCAGTGAACGAATTGGCGTAATCGAATTCATCAACTCGTGCGAGATAACTTTCATTAAATTTATCCAAGCTTCTTTCTCCTTTTTTTCAATCACTTTCTGAATAGAATCTAATAAAATCACATAATATTCTTGGTCAAAAGTCTTGGTTTTTGAAGTCTGCAGAATAAATGTCTGCGAATCTTGCTTGTCAATTCTGACTTGCAATGTGGTTTTGATTTCTTCAAAATTCCGTTCTTCAATAATTGTGCAGAGCGCCGGAAACTGATTCTTCAAATAATTCCATTTTGAAACTTTTGGTACTTGAAAATGCTTTGAAAAATAATCATTTAACACAAAAATATTCCAATCGTTTTGGTCTTTCTGTAGAATTAAAACTCCGGTCTCGATGTTATTTAAAATAGAACGATAGACCAAATCTTTTGAAACTTGCTCATTCTGTTTTCCTTTTAAAGTATCATATAATTTGAAAAGCGATTTGTAATTTTCAAAGGAAGAATGCTTTGAGAAATCAGCAGAAAAGTCATTACTTAAAATCGCACTGATCGTTCGGTCATAAAACTGGAAAATGTTTCGGATGTAAAAATAAATTTCTGCCAAGAGAAAAAACGTGATCAATCCGCAGAAAAAAGAACTGTAAATCAGATTTTTTTGAAACAATAGAGCACAACAAGTTATTCCAATTATAATCAGGATGAATCTTAGAAAGATGGTATTGTAATGTTTTTTGTTCATTTTATTCGTTTTTTGTCCTTCCGACGGAGGAGGAATCTCTGAAATCTGAGCAACTCACGATGATTCTTCCTCCGTCAGAATGACAAGATTGGGCAAAAATAACCTGTGTTTAATTTTTTAAATCAAATTTCTCCATTCGTCGATACAAAGACGCTCTAGAAAGTCCCAATTCATCTGCTGATTTACTGATATTAAAATTATGCTTTTGCAAGACTTTTTCAATCATAGATTTTTCAATATCTGACAACTGCAAATCATCATTTTGACTGATTTCTATAATATCGAGATCCAAATCAGAAACTGTAATCACATTGTTTTCGCATAAAATCACGGCGCGTTCGATTCGGTTTTCCATTTCGCGTATGTTTCCGTTCCAAGCGTGTTTTTCAATTTGTGACAAAGCTTCGCCATCAAAAGTGATTTGGTTTCGTTCGTATTTTTCTACAGTTTTTTCCAGTAAAAACTTGGCTAACGGAACAACATCTTCCTTTCTGTCTTTGAGCGAAGGCAATACAATTTCCATCGTGTTGATTCGGTAATACAAATCTTCCCTGAAATTTTTGCTGGCAACTTCGTGTTTCAAATCGATATTCGTTGCCGTAATTATGCGAACATTCAACTGCCTTGGTTTTGCTTCGCCCAAGCGCGTAACCGATTTGTTTTGGATAACTTGCAATAATTTTGACTGCAAATGCAACGGCACATTTCCGATTTCGTCTAAAAAAATCGTTCCGTTATTGGCTAATTCAAAACGTCCTGGATTATCGGTTTTTGCATCCGTAAAAGCACCTTTTGCATAACCAAAAAGTTCGCTTTCAAAAATAGTATCATTCAAAGAACCTAAATCCACGTGAACGAAAGGTTGGTTATTTCTGTTAGAATTTTGGTGAATATAATTGGCAATCACAAATTTTCCCGTTCCGTTTTCGCCTAAGATCAAGACGTTTGCATCAGTTTTGGCCACTTTTTCTGCCAAAGAATAAGCCCGTTTTATAGAAGCAGATTCGCCAATAAACATCGCTTCTTTCTTCGGAAGTTTTTCTACTTTTTTCTTCTCTTTTCGAGATTCATCGACAGCAGATTTTACGACAGAAAGCAATTTTTCGTTATCCCAAGGTTTTAAAATATAATCAAAAGCGCCAGATTTCAGACCTTCAACAGCAGTTTCTACTTTGCCAAAAGCGGTCATTAAAATCACCGTTGTTTCTGGAGAAAAAAGTTTTTATTTCTTTTAAAAGATAAATTCCCTCGCGACCGTCTTCAAAACCAATTCGGTAATTCATATCTAAAAGAACCACGTCAATTTGGTTTTCTGAAAGCAATTTCAAGATGTTTTTTGGATTATTTAAAGTATAAATATTCTCAAAATGTTTCTTCAAGACCATTTTTGAGGCAAATAAAATATCTTCCTGGTCATCAATTACTAAAATATTGGCTTGTGTTTTTTTCATGTGTTTTGGCTATTCTTCATTCATTGCAATTTCAACTTCTTCAATCAATTTACTTTTATCGGGATTTTACCTTGTTAGCGACTGTGATTTTCATTCCAATCCACTTTTGTGATTTTATTTCCGTTTATTATTAATACTGATATTTCTCTGTCCAAGCCTGATCCGTAATGATCTAGGTTCATTAAAGTGTAAACACCATATTTGTTAGTTATTGGGTCGTGAGTATATAAATTATTGAAAAAAAAAGGGTTTACAATTTCTATTTTATCATGCTTAATTTCTGCGATAAATGTCAGGTCAGAAAGATGAACTACATATAAAACCTTATCTTGGTAATTAAACGATGAAAATATTTGAACTCCGTAAAAGTCAAACTTTTTCTCGAAAGCATTTGATTTGTCAGTGTAACCTAAAGCCTCTCCTTTAACAGTTTTTCCAATTTCATTTGAGTTTACAAAAGTTAATTTAGTTGGGTCAGATATAGTTTTTACTTCTGTTGAACCACCACCGTGTCCCAAGTGAGCTAATACATTATAACCTTTTGCATTTTTAATAATTGAATTGGCGCAAGTAGATTCAGTAAAAAATGTTTTTGAAGTTGATTTTTCAAAAAAGTAAACTGTTCCACCCCATTCCCCAAAGCAATCACCATAAACGATGAATTTATTGTCTTCAAATAGTTTTGGTTGATTTTTCAGTGGAAAGTTACCTTCAAATTTAGTCCATTTACTCCCATTCCATAAGAAAATAGAGTTACCTGACAAACCGCCTAATTGATTGTCAATTATCCAATGATATTTAAATTTTCTAGTGTTTAATTTTTCTTCAAATATTTTATCCCGTTCAAAATTGCCAAGACTAAAACAAGCAAATTTTCCATTTTCGAAAAGTGAAACGAGTGAATTTTCATATATGACTGAAAAAGACTTAGGGAAATTTTTAACGTAATTTTTTTCTTCTTCATCCTCTTCATATTTGTCTGTGAAATATGGATTTTTAATTACTATATGAGTTGTGTCGAATTCTATATAATTGTCACTCACAGAAACATTAAACTTTTCTTTGTAAGGACTTAAATATAAACTTTCTCTAGTTATCAAAGCATTTCCCCAAGTTTGTTTTTGGAAATATTCAATAATTTTCTTTTCAAAATTCAATTGTTTGTCTTGAGCAAACGCTGAAATCGAAAACCCGAAAATTAAAAATATGTAGAATTGTTTTTTCATCATAGTCGCTAACTGTTCGTTTTCGGACAAAAAGTGTTCATTTTCGGACACTTTTAAATTTTATTAAAATCAAAATCCATTAAAAACTAACGCTTTGCAGATTTTAAAATCGTGGCACGAAATTGCTTTATTCTCTTACAAATAAATTTAATATGGATACTGTCGTTCCTCGTAAAAGTAAAAAAAATAAATACCTGATAATCGGTTTGCCTATTTTTTTATTGGCTGGCTATTTTGTCTTTTCGTCTGTTACAAAAAAGAGAAGTTTGGATGTAAAGAAAAATGAAATCACTGTAAAAACGGTTGAAAATAATTATTTTGAAGATTTTATTGTCTTTCAAGCAAAAGTGGAACCTTTAAATTCAATGTTGCTGAATGTCGTGGAAGGTGGTTCTATTCAAGAGATTTTTGTGGAAAACGGAAGCTTTGTCGAAAAAGGCCAACCGTTGGCAAGATTATATAATCCGAATTCAGAATTGAGTTATATGACGCAAGAAACGGCAATGATTGAACAGATTAACAATTTGAACAAAGCAAAATTAGATTTAAGAAACCAAGAATTGAGCTTAATGAAAGATTTGGTTGCCATTGAACACGATTTTGTAGATGCTAAAAACCTGTATGACTTGAACCAAAAATTATTCAAGGAAGAAATTCTTTCCAAAAATGAATGGGAAAAAACGCAGGAGAATTTCAGGTTTCAAAAAGAGCGTAAAAATATCATTCAGCAAAGTGTTCAAAAAGAAAAACAAGCCAACGTGATTCAGATTTCGCAAATCAACCAATCACAAAATATTATGCAAAAAAGCTTGGAAATTCTGCGAAGCAACAAAAAGAATTTTTTAGTGACAGCGCCTTTGTCAGGCAGACTTTCTTCGTTTGAACCGATTTTGGGGAAAAATTATTTAGCTGGAGAAAGCATCGGGAAAATTGACGTGATGAAAGGTTACAAATTGATGGCTGAAGTGGATGAATTTTATTTAGAAAAAATTTCTGTAGGCCAAAAAGGAGAAATCGAATATAAAAATGAAATGGTAAAAGTGGAAGTTACAAAAGTGATTCCTGAAATCAAAAGTGGCAAATTTCAAGTCGAATTGAATTTCATTGAAGCCAAAGATTTAGATTTGAGACAAGGACTTAGCTTTGGCGTTAGACTTTTACTTTCTGAAAAAACAAAAACAGTTGTGCTTTCAAAAGGCTCTTTTAACCAAGATACTGCTGGCGAATGGATTTTTGTAGTGGAAGGAAATCAAGCAGTTCGTCGAGAAATAAAACTAGGAAGAGAGAATCCTTTATATTATGAAGTTTTAGAAGGATTGAAACCTGATGAAAAAGTAATTACCTCAACTTATAAAGATTATAAAACCATAGAAATTTTAAATTTACAATAATATGAAAAAGCAGTTATTACTTACTTTTATGATGTTAATTTCAATATCAAATTTTGCTCAAAAAGGAAAAGACATCAAAAATTCTAATATCGAGACTTCAGGAACACATTTTGAAAATCCGACAACGGAGAAAACTTGGAGTAACGCTAACGGAGATTCTTACACAAAAGCAAAATACAAGGCTTATAATGGAATCACTTTTGTCAAAATAAATACGAAAAAAGATATGAAGCTTTCATTGAATTATGATTTAAAAGTGGAAAAAGGCGAACTTGAAATGCAAATTGTAGATTCAAAAGGCACGATTTTATTCCAAAAAACAGCTGAAAAAGATGAAATTGGGAATACAGAATTAGCTTTTAAAAGTGATGAAAAATATCAGATAAAATTCATAGGAACTGAAACTAAAGGAAGTTATTTCTGCCAATGGCTTGAACAAAATTAAAAATAATCATCAATCAAAAATCGAACATAAAATCAAATACAAAATGATAAAAATTCAAAATCTATCAAAAGTTTTCAGAACAGAAGAATTGGAAACGAAAGCGTTAAATGCAATTTCTTTAGAAATCAATGAAGGTGAATTTGTCACGATAATGGGAGCTTCGGGTTGCGGAAAATCAACCTTGCTGAACATTGTTGGCCTTTTAGACAATGCTTCTTCAGGAAGTTACAAGCTTTTAAACCAAGAAATCAACAACTTGAATGAAAGTGAAAAATCAAAAATCAGAAAACAAAACATCGGGTTTGTGTTCCAAAATTTCAACTTGATTGACGAACTTTCTGTGTATGACAATATCGAATTGCCATTGATTTATAATAACGTAAATGCTTCTGAAAGAAAGAAAAAAGTGGAAGCAATTGCTGAACGTTTGGCTATTTCACATCGATTGAAACATTTTCCGCAACAGCTTTCTGGAGGTCAACAACAAAGAGTTGCCGTAGCGAGAGCTTTGATCAATGATCCAAAAATAATTCTTGCCGATGAACCAACCGGAAACTTGGACAGCAAAAACGGCAATGAAGTGATGGAATTGTTGACTGACTTGCACGCCAACGGAGCCACAATTTTAATGGTAACACATTCTGATTATGACGCTTCCTTCTCACAAAAAACAATCTTTATGAAAGACGGAATGGTACTTTCTGAAAAACAAAATAGCCGAAATGTAGATGCTTTTATTAACTCTTAAAACTTAAAAATATGATACGATTTATTATTTACACAGCCACTTTTTTCTTCACTGTTCTTGCAAGCGCACAAGTTTCTGAAAACAGAACAGTTTCTAATTTTTCTAAAGTAAAAGTTTCAACAGGAATTGAGTTGATCTTTACCCAAGATTCAAAAATCTCAGTAAAAGTAGAAGCTGACGATGCTGAAAAGCTGAAAGACATTGTAACAAATGTTTCAGGAAACACGCTGGAAGTTTATGTAGATTCTAAAAATTTCAACGGCAAAAATAAAAAAGACAAAAAACGCTACTCCCATAAAATTTTGAAAGTTTGGGTTTCAGCGCCGTCAGTAGATTCTTTCCAGGCTAGTTCTTCGAGTTCAGTTTCTTTGAAAAACGGAATTGACGTCAATTCAGCAGACATCAAAGTTTCTTCAAGCGGTTCGTTAAACGGAAATATCAAAGCCAACGAAATCACGATAAAAGCATCTTCTAGTGGCGATGTAAAAAGTGCAATTTCAAGCAAAAAAGTTAATGTTGATGTAAGCAGTTCTGGCGATGTGGTTTTATCAGGAACTACTGAAAACATTACCGTTTCTGCTAGCAGTTCTGCTGATTTGGAAGGGAAAAATTTGACGGTAAAAAAAGCAACTGTAGAAGCTAGTTCTTCAGCCGACGTTGTATTGACTGTGACAGAAAGCTTGACTGCAAAAGCATCTTCAAGCGGTTCGGTTAGTTTTTATGGAAATCCAAAAGAAGTAAATTCAGAAAAAAGTTCTTCGGGTTCAGTGACAAAAAAATAAAAAAGCCTCATCAGCTTAAAGAGTTTCAATCATCATAATCAAAATCGAATGTTTAAAAACTGGCTAAAAATATATCTGCATCAGATCAAGAACAATAAGCTTTTTACCGCGCTTAATACTTTAGGCTTGAGTATGGGAATTGCAGGACTTGTCTTTGCAATGTTATATTGGAATGATGAACATTCTTATGACAAATGGAATCCTGAGAAAGAAAATATTTTTCAGGTAATCAATTATGTGGGTGACAATATGTATTGGCCTACCAACATTTCACCACTCGAACCATTTTTGGATGAAATGCCAGAAGTGGAAAGCCATTGCTATCTTAACACCTGGTATCTCAACGAAAATTTGGAATACAATGGAAAAAAAGAAAAAATCACAAAGATTTTAGATGCTCAAACCAACTTTTTTTCCTTTTTCCCTTTCGAATTTATTCAAGGAAGCGCGACTTCTGCTCTGCAAGACAACACCAGCATTGCATTGTCTGAAGAAACAGCAAAATTGTTTTTTGGAAGTGAAAATCCGATTGGAAAACGCATGACTTACAAAGAAAATGTGTTCACGGTTAAGGCAATTTATCGAATCCCAGGAAAATCCTCTTTTGCACCAATGGCAGTTTTATCTTCGATTGGTGATCGATTAAAAAATGATGCCGATCATTGGGGAAATTTCAGTTATGGATTAATGCTTAAATTGAAAAATCCGGAAAATGCGACAGAAGTCAAGAAAAAAATCGAACAAATTTATTATGTAAATCGAACCAACAAAGATGCTCAAGAAGAAGGTTTGACAGTTGCTCAATATGAGGAAAAATATGGAAAAACGATTGTTTATATTGAGTCATTAAAGTCAGCAAGACTTCATTCCATCACAAATGGCTATCCAGAAGGAAAAGGAAATTATCAATTTTTAATGATAATGATGGGACTTTCATTGTTGATTTTAGTCATGTCAATCGTTAATTATGTCAACTTAACTACGGCAAATGCAATCAAAAGAGCTAAAGAAGTAGGTGTTCGAAAAATACTTGGTGCTTCAAAGAAAAATATCATTCTTCAATTTCTTTTTGAAACTATATTAACTGCTACACTGTCCATTTTAATAGCACTCGTTATTGTGGAATTGGCTTTGCCTTATTATAATGAATTTCTAAAGAAAGAATTGGTTATTCATAGTGGTCAGTTTTACCAACAGTTAATATTGATTTTTGTAATAGTCGTCTTGTTTGCAGGTATTTTCCCGGCAATTTATGTGTCAAATTTTGAAACACTCAAAGTGTTAAAAGGAAATTATGGAAGAAGCAAAAGTGGCATTTGGTTGCGAAACGGAATGTTGGTCTTGCAATTCGCCATCGCTTCTTTTTTTATCATCGGATCAAGTATCGTTTATCAGCAAGTACGATTTATGAGTACAAAAGACTTGGGTTTCAGCGGTGATCAAATCATCAATATCAATTATACGCCACCACCTTATGATTTTCAGGATAAAAATTTTGATAAAAAATTAATAGTAAAACACAATCATGCTAGAGAAGAATTATTGAATATCAAAACAATCCAGAAAGTGGCTTCAGGAGGTTTTTCTTTTGGAAATGGTTCCTTTTCATCTTCAAGCTTTGTGTACAACAACATCAATATTCAAGGTCATAATATGGCTATTGATTTTGAAATATTAGAATTGATGAATATTAAAATGGCCGAAGGAAGATACCTCTCTGATAAATTTTCGTCAGATACTATCAGCTCTATTTTGATTAATGAAACGGCTATGAAACTGATGAAGGAAAAAAATCCGGTTGGAAAAATCATTGATTGGAATGATAAAAAGCTAGAAATTGTGGGCGTTGTCAAAGATTTTCATGTAAACGGACCTCAGGAACCAATTGTGCCAATGGTATTTTTTCATTACAAAACTGTTGATTGGAGCATTGGAAACATGAATACTTTTTTCATAAAATCAAGTCCAGAGAAAATGGAAGAAACGCTTGCTTCTTTAGAAAAATTATGGAAAACCAAAGTAAATCCCGGAAATCCTTTTCACTATGATTTTGTCGACAAGGCTTTTGCCCGAACTTACCAGAATTATATCAGTCAAAAAAATCTATTCTCACTATTAAATCTTGTCGTGATCTTGATTGCACTTTTTGGATTATTTTCTCTGGCTTCTTATTCTATTCAAAGGAGAATGAAGGAAATTGCCATCAGAAAAACTTTAGGAGCTGAAACCAAAACGTTGCTGAAAGACCTTTCAAAACAATATGTCATTTTCTGCATCATTGGTTTTATGATAGCGTTATTTCCGGTATATTATTTACTCGGGAAATGGCTTGAAAATTTTGCTTTCAGAATTGACATTTCACCAACTCCTTTCCTAATCGGATTTTTTGCTTTACTGATTCTAACCTTGATTATTGTGCTATCAAGAGCTTATCAAGCCACAAAAGTAAATGTCTTGAAATATTTGAAATACGAATAGAATTATCACAATTTAAACATCCGTTTTAATTTAAAAAATAAAAAAATGCTAAAAAACTGGCTAAAAATATATCTCTATCAAATTAAGAATAACAAATTCTTTACGGCCTTAAATATTTTAGGACTTAGTATTGGAATTGCAGGCTTAATTTTCTCAATTCTTTATTGGAATGACGAACAATCTTATAACGATTGGAATCCAAATAAAGACACCGTTTTTCAATCCATAAATCGAGTAAGTGCTGATGAATATTGGTCAAGCAATGTTGCGCCTTTGGAAGATCACATCAAAGATTTTGATGAAATTGAGTCTTACTGTTACATGGATAATTGGTATTCTGAGGAAATTATCCAATACAAAAACAAGAAAGAAATTTTAAAAATTACGGATGCACAAAAAACGTTCTTCGAAATGTTTCCGTTTCATTTCATAAAAGGTGATGGAAAAACAGCCTTAAAAGACAACGCCAGTATTGCAATTTCAAAAGATGTTGCAACAAAATTATTTGCAGACGAAGATCCGATGGGAAAAATTGTAACCTATTCTGGAAAAAAACTAGTTGTCAGAGGCGTTTATGAAATTCAAGGAAAATCATCAATGCAACCTCAGGCCGTTATCAGTTCAATCGACACCCGATTAACAGAAGGAAAAGGTGAATGGGGTTGGGGAAATTTTAGTTATGGATTGATGCTGAAGCTAAAAAATCCTGACCAAAAAGATATCGTCCTCAAGAAAATCCAAGATTTGATGTTTATCAACAGAATTGGGCAATGGGCAAAAAGAGAAGGCATTTCTATTGAAGAATGGATAAAGAAAAACGGCAAAGATCAATTAAAAGTTATTTTAGAACCACTAAAAGATGCGCGTCTTCATTCTATAACTGACGGTTATGCCGAAGGAAAAGGAAATTACCAGTTTTTAGTAATTATGATGGGATTATCTATTTTAATTTTAATCCTTTCTATCGTAAATTATGTAAATCTCGCTACAGCAAATGCCATCAAAAGAGCAAAAGAAGTAGGAGTCAGAAAAATCATTGGCGCTTCAAAAGCAAATATCATCAAACAATTTTTGTTTGAAACAATCATAACAACATCGCTTTCTGTTTTGCTTGCGCTGGTAATTGTGGAATTGTCATTGCCTTATTATAATAATTTTTTAGGCAAAGAATTAGTTATTTTCGGAAGCCAATTTTATCTTCAAATCATACTTATTTTTATAATTACAATTTTAATCTCAGGAATATTCCCGGCAGTTTATGTTGCCAATTTTGAAACGTTGAAAGTTCTTAAAGGAAACTTTGGCAGAAGCAAAAGTGGCGTCTGGGTAAGAAACGGAATGCTGATTCTTCAATTTAGCATTGCAACTTTTTTTATCATCGGCTCTTATATCGTTTATGAACAGATCAAATTTATTTCTACAAAAGATTTAGGGTTTAAAGGAGACCAAGTGCTTTCAATTAGATACCGAAATAATTACAATTGGAGAGAAGACAATTATAAAGAAAAAGTATTTGGGCGTTACAATATGATTAAATCAGAAGTTTCTAAAATTAAAGGCGTGGAACAAGTTGCAACTGGTGCTTTCAATTTTGGTTCAGGACAAGGATCCACAAGTGGCTTTACTTATAAGGGAAGCGAGAATATTCAAGGAAAAAATATGGGCGTTGATTTTGGAATGCTTGAAATGATGCAAATTAAAATCAAAGAAGGCCGAAGTTTATCCGATAAATTTTCTTCAGACACCATTAATTCAATGCTTGTCAATGAAACTACAGTAAAAATGATGGGCGAAAAAGATCCAGTCGGAAAAGAGATAGAATGGAACGGCAGAAAATTGAAAATTGTTGGTGTTGTTAAAGATTTCAACTTGTTAGGACCGCAAGAAAAAATACAACCAATGGTTTTTTTCCACTTTAAAGCGGTTGATTGGATGCTTCAAAATGCCAGCAGAATTCATGTGAAAGTAAGCGGAGATAATATCCCGCAAACCATTGCAGATATTGAAAAATTTTGGGTAAAAAATGTCGATACAGAATATCCATTCGCGTATGAATTTGTTGATAAAGAATATGCCCGAACTTATGAAAACTATGTAAAGCAAAAAAATCTATTTTCATTGCTGAACTTGATCGTCATCTTAATTGCCCTTTTTGGTTTGTTCGCTCTCGCCTCCTATTCCATCCAAAGGAGAATGAAGGAAATTGCCATCAGAAAAACTTTGGGAGCAGAAACCAAGACATTGCTGAAAGAATTGTCAAAACAATATGTCTTTTTTTGCATCATTGGTTTCTTGATAGCATTATTTCCGGTATATTATTTACTTGGAAAATGGCTAGAAAATTTTGCTTTCAGAATTGACATATCACCAATTCCCTTTGTAATCGGCTTCTTTGCCTTGATGATTTTGACATTAGCTGTAGTGTTGTCGAGAGCTTATCAAGCAACAAGAGTTAATGTTTTAAAATATTTAAAATATGAATAAGAGGTTAATTTTAGTTTTTATCTTATTCACTTCGAGCATTTTTGTTTATGGCCAAGAAATTTCTTGGTCATTGCAAAAATGTGTTTCCGTAGCTTTGGAAAATAATATTGATGTAAAAATTAAACAATTGCAAGTTGCAAAAGCGCAGAAAACGTACACACATCCTTTACTCGAAATGTTTCCGTCAATTGGCTTTACAGCAAATCATTCTTATAATTTTGGTTCTACAATTGATCCAAATACCAACAATCGTGTGAGTTCTGATATTCAATACGACAACTTGAATTTGAACGCGAATACAAATCTTTTAGACTTTGGAAATTTGGCTACATCCCAAAAAAATAAAATCGAAATTGAATTGGCTAAAGCAGATAAAAAAGTGATTGAATATGAATACAAATTGCAACTATTAGAAAAGTATTTTGACGCTTTGTTTTCGCAGGAGTTAGTCAAAATCCAAAAAGAACAACTAAAAAATTCGACCTTCAATCGCGATAGAATTTTAAAAGAAGTTGAAATCGGAAACAAACCGCAAAGTGATTTGTATGATATTCAATTGAATTTTTCGCAAGACGAAAAACGCTTGATGGAAGCGGAACAATTGTTTTTAGTGCAAAAATTACAGCTTTTCCAATTGATGAATTTCAAAGTTGAAAATCTGAAAGAAATTATTTTGGAAGTTTATTTAGCTTCGGAAGATGTTCAAAAAGAATCTATTTTTTCAAAACCCAAAAATTGAATATGCCGATTTGGCTTATAAAAATTCACGAAAAGATATTGCTGTTTTAAGATCGGCAAATCTTCCTTCGTTAGTTGGTTTTTATGGATTTTCTACTTTTTATTCTACGCCAATCAATCAGTCTAATTTTGGAATTCCAAGTTTTCAAACGCAATTGAATGACAATAAGAATCACCAAGCTGGTTTGCAATTAAACATTCCGGTCTTCAACGGATTTAGAAGAAATCGACAGATTATTGCTTCTAAAATTGAATCTGAAAAGGTTAAACTAGCTTCTGAACAAGAAAAAATTAAAATTGAGCAGCAAATTGAATTAGAAACCACCCGAAAAAATCAATACGTCCAATTAACCAAAAATCTTGAAAATACGCTGAAATACGCAAAAGAATCATTTAAAACAACGCAGTCAAAATTCACAAGTGGCATTGTCGATGCAGTGAGTTATACATCGGTTAAAAACCAATTGCTGTCTTCTGAATATGATTTTTTAAAGAATAATTTGATGTTGCAATATGCTTCTTTGAAGATTAATCTAATTCAGAAGAATGATTTTTGATTTTTAATTATTTACTCTATCAAACCATAAACTTTTTCAATCTATTAACTTTACATTACGAAGTTTTCATACTATCTTTGCAATTTAAAATCAGTCTAATTTAAAGACTTGAAAAAGAGAGTCATACAAAAATGAAAATAGATAGAAAAGAAGTTCTAAAAGCATTGGAAACAATTACCATTGCTGGCGAAGGAAAAAATATGGTGGAAAGCGGCGCCATCCAAAACGTATTAACTTTTGGTGACGAAGTAGTTGTTGAGGTAACACTTGCAACGCCAGCACTTCACATTAAAAAACGTGCCGAAGCTGACATTATCAAGACAATTCAGGAAAAAATTTCGGCTGATGCCAAAATAAAAGTCAACATTAAAGTTCAGACTCCTGAAAAACCTGAAGAAATAAAAGGAAAATCTATTCCTGGAATTAAAAATATTATTGCAGTTGCTTCAGGAAAAGGTGGCGTTGGAAAATCTACAACAACTGCAAATCTTGCCGTAACTTTAGCAAAAATGGGCTTCAGTGTCGGGATTTTAGATGCTGATATTTACGGACCTTCAATGCCAATTATGTTTGATGTTGAGACCGAAAAACCTATTTCTGTTACTATCGACGGAAAATCAAAAATGAAACCAATTGAAAGCTACGAAGTAAAAATGCTTTCAATTGGTTTTTTCACAGCGCCAAGCCAAGCTGTAATCTGGAGAGGACCAATGGCTTCAAAAGCGTTAAACCAAATGATTTTTGACGCAGATTGGGGCGAATTAGACTTCATGTTAATCGATTTACCACCAGGAACAGGCGACATTCACTTGTCAATCGTTCAATCATTGCCAATCACCGGAGCCGTTATCGTGAGCACGCCACAAGCGGTCGCTCTTGCTGATGCGAAAAAAGGTGTGGCGATGTTCCAATCTGACAGCATCAACGTTCCGGTTCTTGGAATCATTGAAAATATGGCTTATTTCACGCCAGAAGAATTACCAGAAAACAAATATTATATCTTCGGAAAAGAAGGTGCCAAAAATCTTGCAGAAGATTTAGAAGTTCCGTTCTTGGGTGAAGTTCCAATCGTGCAGTCTATCCGTGAAGCAGGAGATTATGGACGTCCAGCTGCATTGCAAACCGCCTCTCCGTTAGAAAAAGTTTTCGAAGAAATTGCAAGAAACGTAGTTCAAGAAACAGTAAGCAGAAACGAGAATCTTCCACCATCAGAAGCTGTGAAAATCACAACAATGGCGGGATGTTCGGCAGTAAAAAAATAATTAGATAATAGGCGAATTAGCTAATTAGCTAATTTTCTAATTGACACATTGAAATTATGACATCACAAGAAATCAAATTAAACGTAGAAAAAGCATTAGATGAAATTCGTCCTTTTCTTGAGTCTGACGGAGGCAATATTTCACTAATCGATATCGAAGATGACAAACACGTGAAAGTGCGTCTGGAAGGCGCTTGTATTTCATGCAGTGTTAATCAAATGACTTTGAAAGCTGGTGTTGAAACCACGATCAAAAAATATGCTCCAGAAATTGAAACTGTCGTAAACGTAGCTTAAAACCACACGGAGTTTTTGGGCGTGACCCTTGAAAAAAACCTAGCGGTATTTTTCCAAGGGTCGTGCTTTCCGCTCCCAATCTTTTATTTTTTTAAAGAAAAAAAATAAAAGGATTTCCGCTATAATCACTCACGCGGACGAACGAAAACTCAGTTCACACAAGATGTTTTTGGTAAGAACTGACAATTATCATAAAATAAACTTCACAGTTCACAGAACTTTGCAACTCAGAAACTTTGCATCTCTGCAACTTTGAACCTTTGAACCTTTAAAAAATGATTGAAACAGATATACTAATAATCGGTGCGGGTCCAACAGGACTTTTTACCGTTTTTGAAGCAGGACTTTTAAAATTAAAATGCCACATTATCGACGCCTTGCCTCAGCCAGGCGGACAATTATCAGAATTATATCCAAAGAAACCGATTTTTGATATTCCAGGATATCCATCAGTTTTAGCGGGAGATTTAGTTGATAACTTGATGGACCAAATCAAACAATTCCAACCAGGATTTACCTTAAACGAAAAAGCCGAAACCATCGAAAAACTAGAAGATGGAAGTTTTATCGTAACCACAGACAAAGGCACAAAACACGCTTGCAAAGCGGTTGCAATCGCTGGTGGTTTGGGAAGTTTTGAACCAAGAAAACCTTTGATTGAAGACATCGAATTCTATGAAGATAAAGGTGTAGAATATTTTGTAAAAGACCCAGAATTGTTTCGTGACAAGAAAATCGTGATTGCCGGCGGAGGAGATTCTGCCTTAGATTGGAGTATTTTCCTTTCAAATGTAGCTTCAGAAGTGACTTTGATTCACAGAAGAAATGAATTCCGTGGTGCTTTAGATTCTGTTGAAAAAGTGCAAGAATTAAAACACGCGGGAAAAATCCATTTAATTACTCCAGCGGAAGTTGTGGGATTAAACGGTTCAGAACATCTAGAATCTATAGATATTGAAGAAAACGGCGCGCATAGAAATATCAAAACTGATTATTTTATTCCGCTTTTCGGATTGTCGCCAAAATTAGGAGCAATCGCCAATTGGGGATTAGAAATAGAAAAGAATGCCATCAAAGTAAATAATGCTTTAGATTACCAAACTAACATTGAAGGAATCTACGCAATTGGCGACGTAAATACGTATCCAGGAAAATTAAAATTAATCCTTTGTGGTTTTCACGAAGCGACTTTAATGTGCCAAAGTGTTTACAATAAATTGAATCCGGGTAAAAAATATGTGTTAAAGTATACCACAGTTTCAGGCGTCGACGGATTTGACGGAACAAGAAAAGAAGCTGAAAAAGCAGTTGTAAAATCAATTGACTAATTTATGTCTCAAGACGTTACCATAAAAATTATTGACCGAGAAGGAATTTCACATGAAGTTCAAGCGCCAACAGACATGAATATGAACATTATGGAATTGGTTCGTGCTTATGAACTAGCTCCAGAAGGAACTATCGGTGTTTGTGGCGGTATGGCGATGTGTGCTTCTTGCCAATGTTATGTTTTAAACGAAGTTGCTTTGCCAGAAATGGGCGACGATGAAGAAGCGATGTTATCAGAAGCTTTTTTTGTAAAAGACAATAGCAGACTTGGATGCCAAATCCATATAACTGAAGAATTGGAAGGTTTGGAGCTAGAATTGGCTCCTGAATATTAATAAAAAAGGCGAGAGTTTATCTCGCCTTTTTTATTATAAATTTTTAAAATTCTGCCACTTCTACGCTTATTTTTTCTTCTATGGCATCCCAAAGCCCTATTCTTTTCTCTAAAGCTTGAATGGAAACATTTTCGGCTTCTTTCCATTTATTTTGGTCATCACCTCAAAGCTCAGAAATCATCTGCATCGCCATCGGACCGTGTTCATCTGCAACTAAATCAATATGTCTTTCAAAATAATAGATTAGCCTTTTTAAGTCAGTTTCTGG
>Ga0115845_100028_pt1 | contig 23795 bp, 26 predicted proteins | sample InSIn1SAF170_2_FD_83859 | JGI IMG/M metagenome (GOLD analysis project Ga0115845, IMG submission 83859) | reverse complement strand
CGTCGACATCTGAACGTGTATAACCATCCAATGTTGCAATTAAATCTGCGCCAATCCCTTGCGGAACAAAGTGTGATTTTAAATTTGTTTCAGGGTCTAATGCCCATGGCCCACCATCTGAACCCAGGTTTGACTTTAGAAGATGTGGCACAACAAGTGGGCTTTAGTGAAACCAGTACCTTCCACCGTGCCTTTAAAAAATGGATGGGGTCACACCCGGTTTATATCGCCAACTACACGGCTATCACTAATTTTTTAGTTTGACGACGGTTCGGCACATTGCTAAACCCAAGATTTCGATCTTGGGTTTTTTTATGCCCAAATCTTCAGTCTATTGGCAAAAAGACTCATCTGACCTGATCCGTTCTAGTCATTGCATCACGGCCATTAATTTGTACACTCGAAATACATAACAACTTAAAAGTCATAAAAAGGAACAGCTATGAGCGAGGCTTATATCATTGACGCCATTCGCACACCACGCGGAAAAGGAAAGAAAGATGGTTCATTGCATGAAGTAAAGCCGATTACTTTACTTACAACATTATTGAATGAACTCAAAGATCGTCATCACTTAGATACCTCTAAAGTAGACGATATTGTCTTGGGGTGTGTCACGCCTATTGCAGACCAAGGTGGTGATATTGCTAAAACTGCTGCAATTGCGGCAGGTTGGGATAATGATGTTGCCGGTGTGCAAATCAACCGTTTCTGTGCTTCAGGTCTTGAAGCTGTCAATATGGCTGCACAAAAAGTACGTTCAGGTTGGGAAGATGTGGTTGTTGCAGGTGGTGTCGAGTCGATGTCACGTATTGCAATGGGTTCAGATGGTGGGCCATGGGCATTAGACCCTGAAACAAATTTAAAATCACACTTTGTTCCGCAAGGGATTGGCGCAGATTTAATTGCAACATTGGATGGTTATACACGTTCAGATGTCGACGCATTTGCAGCAAATTCGCAACGCAAAGCAGCAGCTGCGCAAGCTGCGGGTTATTTCAATCAATCAGTGGTTGCGATTAAAGACAAAGCCGGAGTGACCATTTTAGATCAAGATGAATTTATCAAACCGTCAACAACAGCAGAAGGTTTAGCAAAACTCAATCCAAGTTTTGAAATGATGGGTGCTATGGGTTTTGATGCGATTGCATTACAACAATATCCAGAAGCGCAAAAAATTAACCATGTGCATCATGCAGGAAACTCATCGGGTATTGTCGATGGTGCGGCACTTGTATTACTTGCTTCCGAGAAAGCGGTCAAAGAACAAGGTTTAAAACCACGTGCCAAAGTATTGGCGACCGCATTGGTGGGCTCAAATCCAACCATTATGCTGACAGGGCCTGCACCTGCTGCTCGTAAAGCATTGGCAAAAGCTGGTTTAACGATTGACGATATTGATCTATTTGAAGTCAATGAAGCATTTGCCTCAGTGGTGATGCGTTTTATGACGGAATTAAAAGTTCCTGCTGAAAAAGTCAATGTGAATGGTGGTGCAATTGCGATGGGACATCCATTGGGTGCGACGGGTGCAATGATTCTCGGAACTTTACTGGATGAGTTAGAACGCCAAGGCAAAAAGCGTGGTTTGGCAACATTATGTGTAGGTGGTGGCATGGGGATTGCGACCATTATTGAGTTGGTATAACCACCTAAATTTTATTGAGCATTTGATACACAAATCAGTCATACGCAACCTACCCATTTTTTGAATCTAATGTTTTTGCAATCCTTTCGATAGGAATAGTCATTAAAACAGGTTTTGCGTATGACAATGGTTTTGCCTACTTTTGCCGAATGAGAAACAACGTTTCGCAAGGTAGGTCGAACCGAAGGTTAAACCCGAAATTAAAATAAATTTGGAATGACTCTGCGATGCTGAAAATTCATACAACTATGCAGAAGTATACATTTCAAGTTCAAAAAATCATTTGGATAAAAACTTTATGAGCGCAATTCAATATCTAAAAAATGACGATGGCATTGTTATTCTGACTTTAGATTCTCCGAATCAATCAGCAAACACTATGAATGCAGATTTTCGTGTAGCTTTGGAAAATATTGTTTCTAAACTGAAATCTGAAACTTCTATAACAGGGATTATTTTTCGTTCAGCGAAAAAAACTTTCTTTGCAGGCGGCGATTTGGATGAGTTGATTCAAGCTCGTTTGGAAGATGCCACTCCATTTTTTGAAATGATTCAGAAAATGAAAGCAGAGTTTCGCTATATCGAAACTCTAGGTGTTCCTGTCGTTGCAGCATTGAATGGTACAGCTTTAGGTGGTGGTTGGGAAATCGCTTTAGGTTGTCATGCACGTATTGCATTGAATGATCCTAAAACGAAGTTTGGTTTGCCTGAAGTGACTTTAGGTCTACTGCCGGGTGGTGGTGGTATCGTACGTATGGTACGCCTTTTAGGCTTACAAAATGCTTTTCCATTCTTAATGGAAGGTAAGCAGTTTGGTGTAGATAAAGCAAAATCTCTTGGTTTAATTCAAGATACTGCGGAAACACCTGAAGAGTTGATGGATAAAGCCATCGCTTGGGTAAAAGAACATCCAAAGTCGCAACAACCGTTTGATGTAAAAGGTTATAAAATTCCGGGTGGTGATCCTAAAACACCTGCGGTTGCGCAAATGCTGGCGATTGCTCCAGCGATGCTCCGTGATAAAACTAAAGGTTGCTATCCTGCACCTGAAGCGATCATGGCGGCAGCGGTTGAAGGTGCGCAAGTCGATGTTGATACAGCGCTGACTATTGAATCACGTTACTTTACTTATCTTGCCACAGGTCAAGTTTCAAAAAACATGATCGGTACTTTTTGGCATGGAATGAATGCAATTAAGGCAGGTGCGAGTCGTCCTAAAGACATTGCAAAATGGCAAGCAAGCAAAGTCGGTGTACTTGGTGCAGGTATGATGGGAGCAGGTATTGCTTACTCTACAGCAATCAAAGGGGTTCCCGTTGTACTGAAAGATGTTTCTGTAGAAAATGCAGAAAAAGGTAAAGCCTATAGCCAAAAATTACTCGATAAAAAAGTATCGCAAGGTCGTATGACTGCTGAAAAGTGTGATCAGATTTTAAGCTTAATTACTGCAACAGCATCTGCGGAAGATTTAAAAGGCTGTGATTTAATAATCGAAGCGGTATTTGAAAATCAAGAACTCAAAGCGAAAGTTACCCAAGAAGCCGAAGCATTCCTTGTAGAAGGTGGTGTGATGGCTTCAAATACCTCGACATTACCAATTACTGGTTTGGCAAATGCATCGAAGGATCAAGCAAACTTCATTGGTCTGCATTTCTTTAGTCCAGTCGATAAAATGCAATTGGTTGAAATTATTAAAGGTAAAAACACTTCTGCTGAAACTTTGGCAAAAGCATATGACTATGTACAGCAAATTGGCAAAATTCCGATTGTTGTGAATGATAGCCGTGGTTTCTTCACCAGTCGTGTATTTGGTACTTTTGTTCAAGAAGGTTTACGTTTACTGCATGAAGGTGTACACCCAGCTCGTATTGAAATGGCTGCACTCAAAGCAGGCATGCCCGTTGGCCCATTAGCCATTCAAGATGAAGTTGCATTAACACTTTCTGAGCATGTTGCCAATGAAACACGTAAAGCATTGCAGGCTGAGGGTAAAGATTTACCACGTTCAGGTGCAGATGATGTGATTCAAACCATGATTCATACTTTTGACCGTAAAGGTAAAGCTGCTGGTGCAGGTTTCTATGATTATCCAGAAGGTGGCAAAAAACTTCTTTGGGAGGGGTTGAACCATTGGAAGAAAGATGTAGATATTTCTGAACAAGAAATGATTGACCGTTTCTTGTTTGTACAATCGCTAGATACCTTACGTTGTTATGAGGAAAATGTCCTTGAGTCTGTCATTGATGCCAATATCGGTTCGATCTTTGGGATTGGTTTTGCGCCGTGGACAGGTGGAGCGATTCAGTTTTTAAATCAATATGGTTTAGACCAAGCTGTACAACGTGCCAATGAACTTGAAGCGAAATACGGTGAGCGTTTTAAGGCACCACAACGTCTGGTTGAATCGGTGCCATCAGGTCAGATTCGCTAAAACTTCCACCTTAAAAAAGGGATCGGCAGATCCCTTTTTTGCGCTCTCAGCACACAACAAAATTAACCTGCTGATTCAGCATCTAATTTTGACTTATTTTAGTGCATTCTTTTCAAGCCCGACGCAGTTTTTTGTGTTATAAAGTTACATAGTTTTAGATTTATTTTTATTCAATTGGGCTGTTGCACATGACTGACAATACTTCTCCTGAAAAATCACCATGGGGTTGGAAAGCACTGATCATTGCTTTCATTTTAAGTGGGATTTTCTTAGGTATCTTCTACCTTGCGATTACCAATGAGCCTGACTATATGCCAAGTCAGCAAACGCAGCAAAACTCTCAGCAACATGCCTTTAAAAATGCGCCTGCGATGTCTGAAGAAGCCATGGCCAAAGCACAAGCGGATAAAGAAGCGCGTGAAGCAAGAGCTCAAGCAGCTTCTGAAGATACCACAGAACATGCAACCGCTGATGAGCACAGTATGAATGCCGATGAACACGCGAAAATGTCGTCTGAACATGGTCACTAATATGCTGTGACTAATAAAAAAGCCCTGAAAGATCAGGGCTTTTTTATGGATGATAAACGCATATGGATATGCGGAATACCACAATCCAAATACTCCTCACCCTCTTGCATAAAGCCCAAAGCCTGATAAAACGCTTGCGCATGTACTTGAGAGGATAAGACTAAAAATGGACGCTGTTGCTGTTGAGCATATGCAATCACCGCCTGCATCAGAACTTTGCCTACGCCCAAACCACGATGTGACTTCAAAACTGCAACACGACCAATACTATGATTTTGCAAAAGTCGTGCGGTGGCGATGGCTTGATCTTGTTCATAGACCACAAAATGAACTGCGATTTCATCTTGCTCATCCCATTCATCTTCAGCAGCAATGTTTTGCTCTTGAATAAAGACCTGCTCACGAATCATTTTCGCAGCATGTTGCAACTCTTCCCATGTTCCGTGTGTAATTCTCAAGCTCGGCATTTTCATTTCCCTATAAATCATCTCTGTATTAGTCATTGCACTAAAAGGTGATGTTCAAATCAGCATTTACAGCCTACATCTTGCTGATCCCATTGATCATTCAACAGCAATTCCAGTGAGTGCTTTTGAATACCATACATCTCTTTCAAGGCTTGAATTTGTGCCAAGACAGCAACATCGGGCGCTTGATAGTCCTTACGCTTGGTTGCCAAAATCATTTTGTTCTTGCTGGTATGCTCAAGTGCTACAAACTCAAACACTTTGGTTTCATAGCCATAGGCTTTGAGTAATAAGGCACGAATAGTATCCGTCAGCATTTCAGCTTGCTGTCCCGCATGAATGCCAAACTGCAACATCGGTTGTAACACGAGCGGAGCTTTCAGCTGTGGGCGTAATTCTTTATGACAACACGGCGCGCACATGATCATTTCAGCATTTAAACGAATACCCGTATGGATCGCAAAGTCAGTCGCGACATCGCACGCATGCAGCGCAATCATCGCATCGAGGCGTTCAGGTTGGTACGTCCGAACATCGCCCTGAAAAAAATCAAGTTGCTGAAACTCCGACTTGTTCGCAACCTCCTGACAGAATTCTACCATCTTGCTGTTTAGCTCAACCCCAGTCACAAAAGGATTCAGATCTTGCTTTAGCAAATAATCATACAAAGCAAAGGTTAAGTAGCCCTTTCCTGAGCCAAAATCGACCACGCGCAGTTGTTCAGGCAGCTGAATATGACTTAATGCCCCTGAGAAAATTTCGACAAACTTATTAATCTGCTTCCACTTACGCGCCATACTGGGAATGATGTGCGATTTTGCATCGGTAATGCCTAGAGGCTGTAAGAAATAACTGTCTTGATCGACAAAACGCTGTTTGACACGGTCATGACCTTGCTGCTCAAAAGCTTTGGCTGCCGTTTTATTTTTACTTTGCGTCAGCATGGCTTTCTTCTTGTTCTTCTTCAGTTGCCACTCTTGTTCAGTCGTCATCAAATTGGCTTGTTTACACCGCGCCAACAGTGCAGCTACCGTTTCAAGTGCTATGTCTAATGAATAATTTTTGGTGACATCTTGGGTTTTATGGCGATATAAACAGCTCAATACAGGCTGTCCTTGCAACATGACGACTCGAAAAGTCATCTTCTCGAGTTGCTCTAGTTCACCCTGATATTGACTCAGAATCATCCGATCAAAACTTTGAGATTCAAGCGCTTGCTGAAAGGCCTGAAGGAATTGCTGCTCTTGTGCAAAGGACGATACCGAAACGGTCATAATAGAAACCAAAAAAAGAATTGCGATTAAATTTTAAAGCGTCTTACGCTAAATGCAAATTTGAATTACGATACAGTTGTATATTTTATAAAAATGCACATGACTTATGAGCGCTCGCCCTGTTGTAAACTACGATCCAGTTGAAGAAAAAATCAACTTTATTAGCCATGCTATTGGTGCAGGTCTTGCACTCATAGCGGGTATTTTATTGATTATCAAAGGATCTTACTTAGAAACAGCGCAGTGGATCGGGCTGTGGGTCTATGCTTTGAGCCTATTTTTATTATTTGCCGCATCAAGCTTGTATCATTTTGCCGAATCTCCAGAGCGTCGCGGCTGGTATAAAAAATTAGATCACACTGCCATTTATTATCTGATTGCGGGCACCTACACTCCATTTTTGTCTATTGCACTGCCCACACAAAAAGCCCATTACCTACTCATTGCACTTTGGGTGATTGCAATCATTGGTACACTATTCAAGTTAGTTTTCATTCATCGCTTTGAAAAAATTTCACTGATTGCTTATCTGCTCATGGGATGGCTGGCTGTGCTGGTAATGGATGATATGCAACGCTTTTTATCTAAACCTGCTTTGACTTTTTTAATCATTGGTGGACTTTCCTATACCATCGGTGCATTGTTTTATGCGCTAAAAAAGGTAAGATATACGCACGCTATCTGGCATATTTTTGTATTGATTGGTGCAGGATCACATTTCCTGTCCATCTATCTTTACGTGATATAACCCGCGCACACTACATTTTTTAGTAACCCTAATTCCGCAGTCTGCCCGAGGAACATTCGTATTTTTTTAAAAAATTACGCCTTTTTTAAAAAGATGACGCTTTTAAAACTCAGTTCGACTATTTTTTAAGTGTAAGGTCTACCATGGCGTCATTAAATACTGCTGTTGCTGAAAAACAGCAGCCTGTAAACTCAAAATTTCGCGTACTTACAGCCAGTCTCGTAGGTACCACAATCGAATTCTTCGATTTTTATATTTATGCGACTGCTGCAGTCATCATTTTTCCGTATTTGTTCTTTCCAGCAAGTACCGACCCGATGACCGCTACAATTCAGTCATTAGCAACCTTTGCGATTGCCTTTATTGCACGCCCGATTGGTGCTGCACTGTTTGGACATTTAGGTGATCGTATCGGCCGAAAGGCGACCTTGGTTGCAGCTTTGCTGACCATGGGACTTTCAACCGTGTGTATCGGCTTATTACCCACCTATGCACAAATTGGAATTGCCGCGCCATTACTGCTTGCGCTGTGTCGTTTAGGTCAAGGACTCGGCTTAGGTGGTGAATGGTCGGGTGCTGTATTGCTTGCCACGGAAAATGCACCTGAAGGTAAACGTGCTTGGTATGGCATGTTTCCCCAACTGGGCGCGCCGATTGGCTTTATCTTAGCAACTGGTTCATTCTTAACGCTGGGTCATTTTATGACTGAAGAGGCGTTCATGACTTGGGGCTGGCGTATTCCCTTTATCTCAAGTGCTTTACTGGTGATTGTAGGTCTGTGGATTCGTTTACAACTCCATGAAACCCCCGCGTTCCAGAAAGTTTTAGACAAGCAAAAAGAAGTTAACATTCCATTTAAAGAAGTGATCACCAAGCACTGGGGCATGTTGATTTTAGGTACCATTGCAGCCATCTGCACTTTTGTGGTGTTCTACCTCACAACCGTATTCGCTTTACAATGGGGTACCAAACAGCTCGGTTACACCCGTGAACAGTTCTTACAACTTCAACTGGTCGCAACCCTCTGCTTTGCTGCATTCATCCCCTTGTCGGCGGTTTTTGCGGAAAAATTTGGTCGTAAAACCACCTCTATTGCAGTCTGTATTGCTGCGGCATTATTTGGTTTAGTATTCTCAAGCATGTTGGAATCAGGCAATACCCTTGTTGTGTTCTTGTTCCTGTGTATTGGTTTATCCATCATGGGTTTAACCTATGGACCAATTGGTACTGTGCTCTCTGAAATTTTTCCAATATCCGTTCGTTATACAGGTTCAGCACTAACCTTTAACCTTGCGGGGATCTTTGGGGCTTCATTTGCACCTCTCATTGCCACCAAGCTTGCAACCACCTATGGTTTACACGCAGTAGGTTACTACCTCACAGCGGCATCGCTTCTGTCTTTATGTGCGTTCTTAATGATTCGTGAAACTAAAAATGATGATGTAAATAATCAAATTTAACCCTGAATTTGATGTCTAAAAACCAGCACAGTGATGCTGGTTTTTTTATACCAATGCTTTAACAAACGCTACAAAAACCATATTTAAAATCTGTCGTTTTACTTCATAAATAGAGAGAGATACAGATGAATAGGATCGAAAAATGGATGAAAAAATACAACAACTCACCAATGAACAACTCCTTGATGTCATCGTATTAGTTGAAGAAAATAAAATTATTCAAGCCATTCAATACATCGCCACACATACCGCTTTTCAATACGATGATGCACAAGAGATCGTGACTGAACTCACGAAGCGGCATGATGCTGCACTAAAAAGCATGTATCGCCATAAACGACACCAACAACAACGCATATCAACCGCTGAATTAAGACACCACAGCTCCCTTGTGTCTGAAGGACGGAGCTTTACACAACAACAGCCACAAAGCCCGCATAGCCCAGCAGTGAATAACCTCGATACTATGCAAGACCTACAAGAGCTCCATACAAAAAACCACAACCTTTGGATTATCTTGGCTGTGGTCATTTTGGTTTTAAGCTTTATTTTTTATTGGTTCTAAGCCCAACTTAAATCAGTTCAATAATATCGATGGTCGGTGGTACACGAAAACGAAACGGCACACCCACCATGCCTGTTCCAACCGTGACAAACACATCCGCATGTTCATGTCGGTACAAACCTTTTTTGTGTCCTAATATAGACACCTTCTTCATCACATAATCTGTAAGCCATGGCAGCTCAACTTGACCACCATGCGTATGACCTGAAAGCATTAAAGGACGACTGGGTAAAGCAGGTACCATATCGACCGTGTCAGGATTATGCGACAAAATCACCCAAGGTTTGTCTCGCGGTAAATGCGGCATAAAACGCATATCTGCCTTACCTGCCCACAAATCCCCAACACCCATCAGACGAAATTCTTCGAATTCCACAATCTGACCTTCAATATCAATGACATTGTTGACCTTCAAAGCATGTCTTAATAAATTTTGAATTGGTGGTCCAGGATATTGTTCGTCATGGTTACCATTCACTGAATAGACAGGTGCATTGATTTGCTTTAACACCTCTAACTCTTTTGCCAGTTTATTTTCGGGTTCATAAGTCCAATCCCCTGCAACCACCACCAAATCAGGCTTTTGCTCATTGACTCGTTTGACAATGGTTTTCAGCTGCCGCTCATGCCCTGAAAATAGACCAATATGTAAATCGGCAATTAAGGCGATACGGACGGGTTTGAGTAATTTATAATCTTTTTGAATTTGATATTGAGTGGTTTTGACATGCACAAAATGTGGTTCAATGAAACGTGCATAGCACAATATACCACTGACCAAAAATACAAAAATAGCTTCATGCCATGAATAATAGCCCTGAAAACCTGCGTATATGCTAAAGAAAAACAAAGGAATGAGTAAATACGAAAGATAAAAAGCCAATAAATGCACAAAGGCTTTAAACGGATGAATCGTCTCCGTATTGGTTTGACTGATCCATGCCTGATACACCGCCCACCCTGCAAGCAAGGCCATCGCAATATAAAAATAGAACACGACGGAGTGTGTATTGATCATAGACTTTTACTCACAATTTGTTCATCAAGAACACATAATCTTCTGTTTATCTTTTCACAGCTCAGAATTATACTCAAACCAAATTTATAGACTTTATGATGATGGAAAAACCTCACGGCTTAGCAAAACAAACTTCATTCCGTTCATCTTCGACTCAGCAAAATGCCAAATTGTTGTTGCTGAGCTGTATGGTTTTGACTGTTCCCGCGTGTAATACCTTACCTAAACAGATACCGCAGACGCCCGTCTATGCCTTTGATTTGCCAACCGATCAAACCAGTTTAGGCAAAATCGTACTGCCTTTACGTGAACAAAATCCAGGCCTTACAGGTTTCCATGTTCTCTATAATCCACTCGAAGCATTGGCCGCACGTATCCATCTCATTGATAAGGCAGAAAAGACCTTAGATCTACAATACTATATTTGGGACAACGATCGTATTGGTTCTTTAGCGCTTTATTCTATTTTGAAAGCCGCTGATCGCGGGGTGAAAGTTCGTTTACTAATCGATGATAACAATGCCAAGAAAATGGAAGGCATTTATTTGGCGCTCGATCAACACGCCAATATCGACATCAAACTGTATAACCCCTACCGCTTCCGTCACTATCGTGCGATGGATATGGTCTTAAATCTAAAACGCATCAACCGTCGTATGCACAACAAAAGCTTCATTGCCGATAATCAAATTTCGTTGATTGGTGGGCGCAACATGAGCAATCAATATTATAACGTCAGCGACAGTTATCAGTTTTCCGATGTTGATGTAATGTTGGTCGGCTCTGCCTCAGATGAAATTGTGCATTCTTTCGATGAATACTGGAATGACGATTATGCCTTTCCAGTGCGTCAAATTGTCAACGCCAACCATTACAGCTTACGTTATGAAGGTTTAAAAACCCAGTTAGCGCAGCACTATCAGGAAGTGACCGTCCAAAATTATCTCGATCTAGCCAATCGTTCGCAAGCCTTTGAACACTGGTTAAATGATAGTATCCAATTCGATTGGGTCAAAGCCGAAGTGGTCAAAGACTCACCGAGTAAAATCAAATCACGGGCAAAAAAAGAAGAACATTTAAACTTCCAGTTGCAAACCCATTTAGAAAAGCCACTAGAAAGCATCGACATTATTTCAGCCTATTTTGTACCTGAGCGTAAAGGCAAAAAACATCTGGCCAACCTAGCACAGAGTGACATTCAAGTTCGCGTACTGACCAACTCATTTAAAGCCAATGATGTGCCGCTGGTGCATGCTTTCTATGGAAAATATCGTGAAGACTTGCTGGAAAGCGGTGTTCAACTCTATGAGTTTTTAGCCACGCCTGCGGCCGAAGCCCTAAACGAAAACAATGAAGAAATTTCGAAAAAAGCCAAAGTCAGCATCAAAGGATTAAGCCGCTCGAGTCTGCATGCCAAACTCATGGCCATTGATGAGAAACAGGTTTTTATTGGTTCATTTAATTTTGATCCCCGCTCTGCCAACTTAAATACAGAAATTGGGGTTTTACTGAACAGTCCACCGCTGGCCAAAGCGGTACACTACACCATGGACCAAAACCTCAGTAAATATGCCTATAAGCTGGTCCTAGATGCAAACAAAAACATTAACTGGCAAATCAAACAAGCTGATGGCTCTACCAAAACCTATACCACTGAACCCAAAATGAATTGGTTCAAACGTGCTGGTCTCAAAGTCGTCTCTTGGCTCCCGATTGAAGGCTTTATGTAAGCCTTCAAGCTTGTTGCATGTTGGGCTGGGACTTCAAAACTTTCTGATGTAAATCAGCCAAACCTTGCACCATTTTTTGTTGGACCAATGCCGTTAAACTCTCAACCGTATGTCCTGCGGTACAAATGGCCGGGAGCGCAACTAAATGTGCCGTGACTTGTGGCATTTCTAGTACTTTTTTAACATGCTCGGCAAAACTAATGTTACCGATAAACGGAGAGACTTGGTCAAGTCCGCCTTGTTGATTCACATAGCAAATCAAACAAATTTGCACATCACGCTGGGCCTCAATTGCTGCGCCTAATATACGTCCATGAACTTTTTTCACTTTAGAACCATCGGTCGTGGTCGCTTCAGGGAAAAACAACACAGGAATATCTTGTTTTAAAAACGCTGTAATTTGCTCTCGAATTTTGATGGAATCGCCTGAACCACGTTGAATAAACAAGGTTCCACCACTTTTTGCCAATTTGCCAAACACAGGCCATTTTTCAATTTCAGCCTTGGCCAAAAAGAAAACTCGTGCGCCTGAGCCTAAAACCGCGACATCTAACCATGAAATATGATTGCTGACCCAAAGGGCAGGCTTACGTGGAATATCCCCGTGGACATGAACATCAATGTTAAAAACCTTGCACAGTCGACGACAGAAATACTGCACGTAACGGGTATTTTGTGGATTGTTAATGTCTTTATACAAGCCATGTCGATAGACCAAATAAAACCCTTCGGACACGGCGCCAAGCCCTGAAGCCAGCTTTTTACCATACAGAAAAAGCTTAGAGACACCTTTTATTGATGTTGTTTTTATTTCAGTATTCGATTGCATAGACGGTTCACTTGGCACAGCTTCATTCAACATTTAATCATTGATTTCGGCTCATTCTATACTGATCTTAACTAACTTGCATTGATCATAAAAACCGAAGGACCAGATGATTATTTTCAATTTTAATCGTTTAAACAAATTAATTAAAATAAATCAATCGAAATAACAAAACATGGTGCGCACATGAACGATCAAATGAATCCTCCAGCTCCGCCGTTAAATCCTGTTCAGGCACTGAAATTTATTATAGGGCTCAGTATTTTATACTTTGGCACCTTGCTGCTTTTGGTTCACTTATTTCGCTCAATGTAAGGCAACAGCATAACTATTTCGCTCAATCTCAACAAATTCATCTACACTAGAGTTTTCAATGTGAGATCGAATTTAGTGGAATATTTTGAGCAGAAGCAAGGTGGCGAAAAAACCATTTTAGTCAGTGTTGCCATCCATATTCTGGAAGACCTTGATGCAGAAGAATTTCGCTTGCTTGCTAAGTCGGCAGGTGCAGAAATTCTGGAGCATGTTCACGCTCAAAGATTCAAACCCGATGCTAAATATTTCATTGGTTCAGGCAAAGCAGAAGAAATTGCTGCTCGTGTTGAGGAGCTTGAAGCCACACTGGTGATTATTGACCATGCCCTAACCCCTAGTCAGGAACGTAATCTGAGTCGCATTATCAAGTGCCGCGTCATTGACCGTACACGCCTTATTCTAGATATCTTTGCACAACGTGCCCGTACCCATGAAGGGAAACTTCAAGTCGAATTGGCTCAATTGGATCACTTGTCTTCTCGACTGGTCGGTACAGGCATTAGCCTCGATAGCCAAAAAGGCGGGATTGGACTCCGTGGTCCAGGTGAAACGCAACTCGAAACTGACCGTCGTTTACTTCGTGTCCGTGTTGGACAACTTAAAGATAAATTAGAAAAAGTCCGTCAGACCCGTATCCAAGGGCGTGCTGCACGTCAAAAAGCCGCGATTCCAACCGTTTCTTTGGTTGGTTATACCAATGCGGGCAAATCGACCCTGTTTAACACCCTTGCCAAATCTGATGTTTATGCCGCAGATCAGCTATTTGCAACCTTAGATCCAACCTTAAGACGTTTGGAATGGGACGGTATTGGCCCGCTTGTCCTAGCAGACACGGTTGGTTTTGTGCGTAATCTTGCGCATGCTTTAGTGGAATCGTTTAAAGCGACGCTAGAGGAAACATTAGAAGCCAGTTTGCTGTTGCATGTGATTGATTCGAGCAGTCCAGACCATATGGAACAAATTGAAGCTGTTGAAAAAGTGCTCAAAGAAATTGGCGCAGATATTCCAATCCTACGGGTGTATAACAAGATCGATCAAAGTGGCGAACAAGCCAAAATCATTTACGCTAAACCCAATGTACCTGAGCGTGTCTATGTCTCAGCACATACAGGCGAAGGATTTGATCTACTACGCCAAGCGGTCCAAGAGTGCTTGATGGGCCAAATTCAAAATTTTGATGTCCTGCTCAAACCTGCCTATGGAAAATTGCGTAATCAACTGTACGCCCTAAATGTGATTCAATCTGAAAATTATGATGATGAGGGCAACCTACACCTACAAGTGTATATTGCACCACATAAACTTGAACAATTGATTAAACAAGCACATTTACCGATTAATGAAATTTTAGGTTTGAAAGCAAAACAATTTCATCGTGAACTCGAAGAATTTGAAATCAAAAGCTAAATCGGTTAAAACGTGATAAGTAAAATGTTAATGACAGAACAAAATGGAATGGATAAAAACTGTTGATTGGAAAGCATGGATCGGCACGGTTGCCCTGATCATCATCTTTCGTGAAGCGGCTGTGTGGATCACTGGACGTTTTGGACATCCTGAACTGGGCAATTTAATTGGACTGATTAGTTTATTAATCGTCCTTTTGGGTTGGAGAAAATTTCATAAAATTCCAGCACGTTTGGTGGATACCAACAATAAAATCATGAAAGAAAGTGCCTTTGCTTTTCTACCTATCAGTGCAGGCTCCCTGCTGATGATGACCCATTTAGGCAGTGAAATCCCAATGTTTTTGGTAGTGCTATTTGTCAGCACACTAATTCCACTGTGGGTTTACGCAAAAATGTCTAAGAAATGGCTTTAGGAGTGTGCACATGATTCCCATTATTTTCGGTTTTTTCCTAACCCTCGTTGCCTACTTACTGGCAAAGCCACTCAACAAATTACTGCCACAAATTCCCGTGATTGTTTTTGGCATGTGCTTTGTGATTGCCCTGCTGTTGTTTTTAAACATTCCGTATGAGCAATATATGGCACAGGTAAATCCAGTGTTTAACCATCTGCTCGGTTATGTGACGGTCGCATTAGCTATTCCATTGGCTGCTATGCGCTATGATGACCTCCCCCTCAAAGCAGTGGTGGGCATCTTAGTCTTTGCCAGTATCAGTGCGGTCGGACTGCCGATGGGACTGGCTTATCTATTACATTTGTCTGACCCTACCATTATGGCATTTGCCACGCGCGCAGTCACAACACCAATTGCGATTAACATTGCAACACTGCTGCAAGCCCCTGTGAGTCTGGCAATTTTAATCGTGATTTTATCCGGTGTGATTGGTGCTGCATTTTCGCCAGTGATCCTCAAACACATTAATGACGAACGAGCATCGGGCTTAGCGCTAGGTCTTGCAGCTCATGCCATCGGTACAGCTCAAGCATGGCAACGGGGAAGTATTGCTGGACGTTATGCAGCCTTTGGAATGGCTGTCAATGCGGTATTTACAGCAATCTGGTTACCGTTGTTTATTCTATACTTGCAAAAAATGTGATACGTTCCTCACATAAACAATTGTATTGTTTAAAAAAATCGACTTAAGATGAGTTTGTCGTTGATTAAATGATAAAAGGATTTTGTTCATGAGCAAATTGACACTTGCAATCGCATTCGCTACAACCGTTATGGGTAGTACAGCTTTCGCTGAAGATATTAGCGGCACTTGGAAAAATATTGATGACAAAACTGGGGCGTCAAAAGCCATCCTTGAGATTCGCCAAGAATCAAATGGGACCTATACCGCTAAGATCGTTAAAGTGACGCCTCGTCCGGGTTACACACCAAAAGAAACGTGTATTAATTGCCCTGCGCCGTATACCAATAAGCCTATTTTAGGCATGGATGTGATGAAAGGTTTGAAACACAGCGGTGATACCAATTACACGGGTGGAAAAATCATTGATCCACTGTCTGGTAATATTTATAGCTGTAAAGCAAAACTCAGTTCGAATGGCAAACGCTTAACCTTGCGAGGATACGTGGGCATATCGGCTCTAGGTCGTAGTCAAACGTGGATTCGAGAATAATCTAAGTTCTATTACTGAACAGGCTTGGTCTACGCAATCATTTGATCGATTCATTTTAGATTTTGTAGACCACCTGAGTCACTCATACATTGCATCAAACTTAGTCTGATTGTTTCAAATTCAATGAATAAAAGAGTTTCAGCTAAACATGTATGATTTTTCAATTTTTAAAGGCAACTGTCTAACTCATATCTAAACACAAAACAGTTTGCCTTGTGCAAACTGTTTATTTTTTTTGTGTCTTGGATATCTTTTTGTGAAACTATAGAGAACCTTATATGAAAAGTAAGTTTTTTATCGCGGGATTAACATTGTCCATGCTTTGCGGGGGAGCATTTGCACAGGACTTAACAGGGACATGGCAACAAATTGATGATAAGTCAGGCTCGCCAAAAGCCATTATCGAAATTCGTAAAGAATCGAATAATACTTATACTGGAAAAATTGTAAAAATTACACCACGCCCAGGTTATACCCCAAAAGAAACTTGTGTGAATTGCCCTACGCCATATACCAATAAACCAATTTTAGGTATGGACATTATTAAAGGCTTAAAGCATGTCGACGGCACCAATAATTATGAAAAAGGTCGTGTGATTGATCCTTTGTCTGGCAAACTTTATGATGCGAAAATGAAACTGAATGCCACAGGAAAGCGTCTTTCTCTACGTGCATACATCGGTGTTTCTGCTTTAGGTCGTAACCAAACCTGGTTAAGAATCGACTAAGAATAAAAAAGCCACGAAGTTAGTGGCTTTTTTAATGCATGTGCTATTGAACTGGATTATCAACTGCAAATAAGGCCTCATCTTCTAAACGGTAAGCCATTAATTGATGCCCCCAAACACAACCGCCATCTACATTTTGAATCGAATCCGAAATGGTTTTACCTTGTAAAGCTGCCCAGTGACCAAACACAACTTTATGGGTTTGCGCTGCTTGTGAAGCAAATTCAAACCATGGTTTGAAGCCTTCTGGCATTGGGTCACTGAGTGAGTCTTTAAAACTAAACTCCAAACGCCCTGTACTATCGGTTAAACGCATACGGGTCAAATAATTCACGATACAACGTAAACGTGCGTGTCCCGTTAGTTCATCCGACCACAACGTGGGCTCTTTACCATACATTTCTTTTAAAAAGGCATCCACAACATCAAAATCATCCGCTGCAATGACCGCCTCAACTTCTGCGGCTAAAGCAGCAGTTTGTTCCGCTGTCCAATTGGTTGGAATGCCCGCATGCGTCAGAACCGTGGTTGCATTTGGAAACACACACAGGGGTTGTTTCCGTAGCCAATCAATCAAATCATCACTATCAATCGCATCAATTACATCACGAATGTTATCTTTGTCTTTAATTGCTTTAATGCCACGTGCAGCCGCCAGCAAAGTTAAATCATGATTGCCTAAAACTATTGCAGCCGCATTACGCTCTACTAATTTTTTAATAAAGCGTAAAGCACCCAATGAGTTTTCACCACGGGCAACCAAATCCCCAGCAAACCAAATAAAATCTTGGTCAGGATCAAACTGAATAGTCTTTAGCAAGGCTTTTAGTGCTTCAAAACAACCCTGCACATCACCAATGACATAATTGTATCGAATCTCTGCACCTGTCACCTTAAGTCACCATTTGATCTGCTAATGCCACAAATTGAGCCAGTGTTAAAGTCTCTGGACGTGCCATCGGATCAACACCCGCTTGTTCAAAACCATCTTCAACCAACATGCCTTTTAAGCTATTACGCAAAGTTTTACGACGCTGGGTAAAGACGTGCGAGACCAAACGTGCCAAGGCTTTTTCATTTTTTGCCACAATAGGCTTAACAGCATACGGCTCTAGACGGAACACCGCAGAAGTCACTTTTGGTGGAGGGTTAAATGAACCCGGTGGTACTTCAAACAAGAACGTAGGTTTACAGAAATACTGAATCATCACCGACAAACGACCATATTCTTTGCTATTTGGAGAAGCCGTAATACGGTCAACCACTTCTTTTTGTAGCATAAAGTGCATGTCTTTAACTTTGTCACCAAACTCCAAGAGGTGAAACAAAAGTGGCGTCGAAATGTTATACGGCAAATTACCCACAACCCGTAAAGGACGACCATCTTCAAATAAATTGGTGAAGTCGTACTTCAGTGCATCAGTTTCAATAATGGTTAAACGTTCAGGATGTGGCACACGCCCTGGCAAACCTGCCGCCAAATCACGGTCTAATTCGACCACCGTGAGTGCGTCACACTCGCCAATCAACGGAGAGGTTAAGGCTGCCAAACCCGGCCCAATTTCCACAATGTTATCACCTGAACGTGGTGCAACTGAACGTACAATCTTGGCAATCACACGTTGGTCATGTAAGAAGTTTTGCCCAAAACGCTTCCGCGTATGGTGCCCTTCATCTTTAGGGTTTAAGGCATTAATTTGATACATAAAATTTTCCAACGTGAGTTAATCACTGAACATTAGTGACGAGCTAATTCTAACGCTAAATCAACAGCGACCTGTAAGCTTGAGCTTTTCGCAAGACCAGTGCCTGCGAGGGAGAGAGCTGTGCGATGATCGACTGAGGTACGAATAAACGGTAAGCCCAAAGTAATATTAATGGCTTCACCAAACCCTTGCGATTTTAACACAGGTAAGCCCTGATCGTGATACATCGCCAAAACAGCATCGGCATCTTTTAAGTTTTCTGGGGTAAATAAGGTGTCGGCAGGTAGGCTCAGGCTGATATTTATGCCTTGAGTACGGTAGCTTTCCAGCACAGGGTTAATCACCTCAATTTCTTCCATACCCAAATAACCATCCTCCCCTGCATGTGGGTTTAAGCCACACACTAAAATGTGGGGATGCTCTTTTTTGAATTTGCTTTTTAAGTCCTGAATTAAAATATCAATCACTTGATGCAATCGTTTTTTGGTAATCGCATCAGGTACAGCTCTTAATGGCAAATGTGTAGTAGCCAGCGCGACACGCAACGTCTTGGTTGCGAGCATCATCACCACACGTTCAACTCCAGCAAACTCTTGGTAGTATTCGGTGTGTCCACTAAAGTGAATCCCAGCATCATTGATAACTGACTTTTGTACAGGTGCAGTTGCAACACCTACACTTTTACCTGCCATGGCATAATCGGCCGAACGTCGTAGCTGCTCTAAGACATAAGGCGCATTTTGAGAATTGAGCTTACCCATTACAACAGCTTCGCTTAACGGTACATGCTCAACATAAAGTTGCCCCTGAGTTGATGATGCTTCTTGCCCTGAATATTCAATCAGTTCAATGTCTAATCCCAAACATGCTGCACGTGTACGTAGCAAGTTCATATCACCAAGGACCACGATCGGACGCTCATCTATACGAGCAGCAAGGCTTAAACAAATATCTGGACCAATCCCAGCAGGTTCACCACTGGTGACATATAAAGGCAGCATAATCAACTCAAGTAAAATGCGTTTTGACTATTATACAACGTCTCACCCAGTATCTCCGCATTCACCGTACTCAACTTGAACCTATTCTTTTATATTTAAATCCTCACTTATCCTGTTTTCACATTCCACCGACTTTCAAAGAAAAAATAAAGCCTTAAACATATAAAACATGAGCAAAGAAATTGCGAGTCGTAACTCCTGTATTATCCGTTATTTTAAAATGGTTCTATGCTGATGATCCCGCATTTCATTCAGTGAAGTCATCAAGTTCAATATCGCTGTTTCCTCATTTTAAAATTTGAACTCTTTTGTGTTTTTTTTAAAAAGAATAAACTTTGATCTCTTCCTTTATACTGGGAAATATCTTAAAATACTGCTCTTGAAATTTTATATTTTCATTTGTGATTCTGAGCAACTTCGTTTAGAATCGCGTCTCCTTTTGTTTGGACAGATTCCATAGTCCAAACCAACTATAATAGGTAGTGGTTTAATGAAAACTCTCAGCGCTAAGCCTGCTGAAGTTCAACACGACTGGTACGTTGTTGATGCTTCTGGCAAAACTTTAGGTCGCCTTGCGACTGAAATCGCTCGTCGTCTACGTGGTAAGCACAAGACTTCTTATACTCCTCACGTTGACACTGGCGATTTTATTTGAGTTGATCATGCTGCAGAAATTCAAGTGACTGGTAAAAAAGCGCTTGATAAAAAATACTATCGCCACACTGGCTTCCCTGGTGGTATCCGTGAGACTAACTTTGAAAAGTTAATCGCTCACAAACCTGAAGCAGTTTTAGAAAAAGCTGTTAAAGGTATGTTACCAAAAGGTCCTCTTGGTTATGCAATGATCAAGAAAATGAAAGTGTATGCAGGTACAGAGCATCCACACGCTGCTCAACAGCCACAAGTTTTGGACATCTAAGGGATACAGCACATGGCTACTAATTATGGTACAGGTCGCCGTAAGACCGCAACTGCACGTGTTTTCTTGTCAGCTGGTACAGGCAAGCTCGTAATTAACAACCGTACTCTTGAGCAATACTTCGGTCGTGAAACTGCTCGTATGGTTGTTCGTCAACCTTTAGAGCTTCTTGAAGTTACTGAAAAGTATGACCTTTACATCACTGTTGCTGGTGGTGGTATCGGTGGTCAAGCTGGCGCTATCCGTCACGGTATTACTCGTGCGTTGATCGCTTCTGACGAAACACTTAAACCTGCTCTTCGTCAAGCTGGTTTCGTTACTCGTGATGCTCGTGAAGTTGAACGTAAGAAACTTGGTTTGCGTAAAGCTCGTAAACGTCCTCAATTCTCTAAACGTTAATTCGTTTACCGAATCGGACAAAAAAGCCTTGGTTTATCCAAGGCTTTTTTTATGCGTCATTTTCAAGTTTTAAGTATAAGTTTCCTGCTCTATTCTTACTATAGTCAAACTACTTTATTATCCATACAGGATTCGAAAAAAACTCGAAATAATTCATCGACTTATTTGTATTAGTTTTATAATGATTTGACTATACATGCCTCTAGTTGCATATTCCAGCTTATTTTGATAATTGATGATCTTTGGGAAGTGGTGCATTACACGGCTCGTCGGTTTTCTCATCGACCATTTTTCACAGGCCCATCATTATAAACAGTGACCTTACAGCCTTTTACTGTATATTGTTGCTGAATGCCGCCATACATCTAATCCTCAGATACAGAAGTAGCAACATCACAGGCTTCATCGGCAATACAAGCTGCATATTCAGCATTCTGCTGCGCTACATCTACTTGTTCGGCTGCATCTTGATTTTGAGCATAACTACTTGAAATGGAAGTCATTAGTATAATAACTGCGATCGACTGGGTGGTTCTGAGCCAAAGCTGCATGGTTCTATCCTTCTTTTTCATTTATTCCAAGTTGTTCTATTGTATAAGCATATTAAAGTTAAGATGATTTTATTGGCTATTTTTAGTATTCTAACCGATTCACTTCACCTAGTTTCTTGAAATATGTCTGTCGAAACTACTCCGCTTCAAGGAATTACGCTGTATAGCCATGCAGATGATTTTCGCTCCCATTGGATTCGTTATGTACTTGCAGAGAAGCAAATCAAATACCATTTGGTTTTAAGTGATGCAGATGATGAAGATCTCGCCAGCTTAAACCCTTATAATCAGCTACCGACGTTGATTGAAAATGATTTAAAACTATTTAATGCCAATATCATCTCTGAGTATTTAGACGATCGTTATCGTCAAAACAAGCTCTATGCCGATGCACCTATGCCTCGTGCGGAACAGCGGCAGTATATTTGGCGCTTTGAACAAGATTGGTTAAAGCTTGCCGATATGATGCTGCGACATCCAGATACACTCGATGAACAAGCAAAACTGAAAGCACAAAAAAAACTGAAAGATACGCTCATTTCCTTAACACCATTGTTCCAGCATTTCCCCTATTTCATGTCGGAAAGCTTTAGTATTTTAGATTGCATGCTTGCGCCTATCTTTCTACGCTTAAACAGCATGGGCGTGCATTTACCGAAACAGCAATGCCGCCCAATCTATTTATATTGTCAACGTATTTTTAGTCGTCCTGCATTTTTAAAGTCTTTAACTTTGCAGGAGAAAAACCATTATCAATCTGAATTTAAACAGCCGTAGAGAACATTATGTCTGATCAAGAATTAAACCTTACGCCGACTCGTCCATATTTAGCTCGCGCCATTTATGAATGGATTTGTGATAACCAATTAACACCGCATTTATTGGTCGATGCAACCCAGCCCAATACTCTCGTTCCTGAACAGTTTATTCAAGATGGCCAAATTGTCTTAAACATTGTCCCTCATGCCGTACATGCGCTACATATGAGCAACGATGCGATTACATTCTCAGCACGTTTTGGTGGCGTATCTCGTGATATTTATGTCCCACTTAATGCTGTGATAGGCATTTATGCCCGTGAAAATGGACAGGGCTTATTCTTCGATCCAAGTGAGTATGACAATCATACCCAAAGTGAGCAAAATGCTTTAAAATCAGACAATCAAGAAAAAACTGAACCCGCTAAGAAAAAACCAAGTTTAAGATTATTAGATTAATAAAATGGAGTAATTATATGGCTTTTGATTTAGTACAATATTTTGCAGAGCAGATTAAAATTCAAAAGCCTGAGCTTCTGATTCAATATTCAGACGAGGAGCGACTTCAATATATTTCTGAGGCCAACACTCTCTCGCTTGGAAAACTCATCACCTTGATGCGTCAAGATGGCACCAAGCTCTATCATGAGATTCAAACCCAAGATCATCTCTATATTCAAGAACTTGCAAGACACCTCACCACGTCTCCGCAAAATCAATCACTGTTAGCGAAGCCAGACTTAGAGCATAGCCTGACCACCATGTTAGATCTTCAGCTTGCTGAACTCAAACAACTTGATGTCACGGGGAACTTTGGTGAACATGGAATTCGTGAGCTGCTTGTCGGTCAAATTGAGCACCTCTCAGGTCTGGCTGATGACTGGGTTTGGACAACAAGTGAGCTAACAGAACTGATTGGCTCTAAACCAAAGCCTGAAGAAGAGCTATCATTAGAAGAGACGATGAAGGAGTTTAATCAAATGGTTAATCAACACACAACAGACCACTCAGATCAGCTACACACACAGGTAGTAGAGCAAAATCCAACGCCAACATGGGCAAAACTGATTGAGCCTGCTGTGGCTATTGTTATTTTATGGGGACTTTATTGCGCAGCAAGTCAAATGTTTTTCTAAATCCAAAGGGATGCACTCATTTTGCGCATCCCTTTATTTTTTAATGAAAAATAATTATATATTTCATCGTTATAAATCAAAAAAATCAATTTATTTTTTGCTTTTATTTGTCCAAATGGTAAAATTTACATTTCGTTACAATAGTAAATAAATTAAACACTTTTTCAAATAACAATGAACTTTATCACACTCCTTTTAAAATACACAAAATTAATCACATAATCTGTAGCGAAAACTGACTAAAAGCCTCGGATTCAGTCGTACATTTATTCATCTTTTTTTGTTACATTTATTTATATTGATAATTTTTTGACGACGTCCATATAATTAAACCCACTTGTTAAACAACAAGTTATAGTCAAACTACTTTATTATTCATACAGGATTCGAAAAAAAAATCGAAATAACTCATCGACTGAGTCGATTAACCATTCTTTACGCTTACGTTTAACCCATGCCCACATCTGTTCTATAGGATTTAAATCAGGGCTGTATGCAGGAAGCCAAAGAATTTTATGCCCTTGTTGTTCCAATAACTCCTGAATA
>Ga0115845_100025_pt1 | contig 24623 bp, 22 predicted proteins | sample InSIn1SAF170_2_FD_83859 | JGI IMG/M metagenome (GOLD analysis project Ga0115845, IMG submission 83859) | reverse complement strand
ATGATGGAACCGACGCAAGTCCAAACACATCACTGTGCACAAGCTCTAATATTTGTTTTGCCCTCTTACCACCAGAGGCAAAACTCACCCGATTCTTCTTTCCATATACACAATTTTAACAGAAACAAAAATAAGTCATCGAGTGGGAGATCTAAATCTCCAGGAAAACCTGTAAAGGTGTGCTGGAAATGTGGAAAGGAAGGGCACTACAAAAGGGACTGTAAATCTAAAGCACCTAAAAAAGGAAAGGGATCTGATGATGCTCCTTTTGCAGAGGCGAAAACCACCTCAGATGAAGGTGGGGATGTGTACTTGGCTTCTTCAAGTACACATGTAGATCATGAGGCATGGTTGGTTGACTCAAGTGCATCCTTTCACTTCACTCCCCATAGAGAGTTGTTATGTGAGTACGAGAAATATGATGGTGGTGACGTCTTCTTGGGGGATGACAGGAAGGTTAAAATCGTTGTTCACGGAAAAGTTAAGTAGAATTTGCAAGGTGAAAGGATTAGAACACTTTCGGGTGTTCTGCATATCCCTGCATTGGCCAAAAATCTGATTTTTGTAAGCAAGCTGGATGATGTAGCTGTAAAAAACGTGTTCGAGATGGATACTTGCAAGATGGTTCAGGTAGCACTGGTATTGATGCAGGGAGTTCGGATTGGAACTCTGTACAAGCTACAAGGTAGCACTGTTGTTGATGGGTGCAACAGTTTTGTGGTTCCTGAAGGTGGAGTAGAAAATCTAGTGGTCTGTGGAGAAAAGACCATGCTATGGCATCAAAGGCTTGGACATATTGGAGAGAAGGGCCTTTGAATACTTCATGGTAAAGGTATGGTAGAAGGTATGACTAATAGCTCTCTGAATTTTGATTTCTGTGAAAATTGTGTATATGGAAAGAAGAATCGGGTGAGTTTTGCCTCTGGTGGTAAGAGGGCAAAACAAATATTAGAGCTTGTGCACAGTGATGTGTTTGGACTTGCGTCGGTTCCATCATTGGGTAAGTCTGTGTACTTTTTATCATTTATAGATGAATTCTCAAGGAATACATGGATATATTTCCTCAAGAATAAATCTGAAGTCTTTGACATGTTTAAAGAATTTAAGGTTCTAGTGGAAAACCAGACAAAGAAGAAGATAAAGGTGTTGAGGACAGATAACGCTGGAGAGTTTTGAAAGAATGAATTTGAAGAGTTCTGTAAGAAGTGTGGTATAGCATGGAAAAAGACTACTCCATACACACCTAAGAAAAATGGAGTTGCAGAAAGAATGAATAAGATGTTGATGGAAAAGGAAAAAAGCATGCTCAATAGTGCTGGGTTAGGACAAGAATTATGGCAGAGGCGGTGGAGACTGCATGTTACCTAGTCAACAGGTCACCTTCATCAGTGTTGGAGGATAAGACTCCACAAGAGGTATGGACTGGTAAGAAACCCTCTCTTTCACTTCTGAGGGTATTTGGATGTGATGCATATGTACATGTTCCAAAGGAAAAAAGAACAAAGTGGGATAGTAAATCTAAAAAGTGCATCTTTATTGGGTATAAGGATGGTTTAAAAGGTTATAAGATTTGGAACCCAGTAATAAGGAAGGTTGTGTACAACTGAGATGTGGTGTTTAGAGAGGTGAAAGATGTTATTAAACATGAAGTCCTACCAAAGGAACCTGAAAAGATAGAGTTTGAGCAAAAGGAGGAAGAATCAAACTCTACAACAGAAGAAGAATCAGAATATGAAGAGCCACAAACTCCGGTTGTGAGAAGATCAGTTCGAGAAAGAAAGCATCCAGAAAGGTATAGTCCATCTGCTTTCTAGTCAAAATTTGCTTTATCTATTACTGATGATGATCCCAGAACTCTGAAGGAAGCAGTACATTCAGAGGATGGAAAACTTTGGAAAGAGGTCATGGTTGATGAAATGGCATATTTGCACAAAAGTGAGGCTTGGGATATGGTGGACTTGCCTATTGGAAGGAAACCCATTGGAAGTAAATGGGTGTTTAAGAAGAAGACAAATGCAGAAGGAAATGTGGGGAAATACAAATCTTGGTTGGTAGCAAAAGGTTATTCCTAGGTGTCGGGAATTGATTTCGGTGATATTTTTTCTCCTATTGCCAAGGTAGCTTCTATTAGATTACTTTTATATGTTTCTTTTGCTTTTGATTTTGAGGTAGAACAGATGGATGTGAAGACAAAATTTATTCACGTGGATCTGGAAGAAGAGATCTACATGAAGCAACCTAAAGGCTTTGTGGTGAAGGGTAAGAAAGAACTGGTATGTAAGTTAAAGAAGTCTCTGTATGGGTTAAAACAGTCACCAAGGATGTGGTATCATAAATTTGATACATTTATACGGGGACTTGGCTTCACTAGAAGAAAAACAGATCACTGTGTGTATTATAAATTAATTGGTGACCGTGTTAATTATTTGGTCGTATATGTGGATGATATGTTGCTGGTTGGAAATGACAAAGAAATTATCCAGAATTTGAAGACCCAATTGTCCTCCAAATTCAACATGAAAGATCTTGGTGCTGCAAACTATATTTTGGGCATGGAAATTAAAAGAGATTGGGCAAAGAGGAAACTCTGGTAAACCAGAGGAAGTATGTCGAGACAACACTGCAAAAGTTTAATATGTAGGATAGTAAACGGGTGAAGGTTCCTATTCCTGTAGGTGTAAAATTATCTGCTGAACAGTATCCCAAGACACAAGAAGAGGAAGAGGACATGTCCCGTGTACCATATGCAAGTGCAATCAGTAGTTTGATGTATGTGTTGGTCTATACTAGACCAGACATTGCACATGTAGTGCGAGTATTGAGAAGGTTTATGTCAAAACCAAGGAAGGAGCATTGGACATTAGTGAAGCAGGTTTTCAAGTATTTGCGTGGCACTAGTGATTATGGTTTTTGCTTCTAAGGAAGACCAGGATTGGACAAAGTTTTGGATATTCGTGGCTTTTTTGGTGCAGACTGTGCTGGAGATCTAGATCAAAGAAGATCTACAAGTGGGTATGTTTTTAACCTATTTGGAGGTGCAGTCAATTGGATGAGTAAGAAACAATCTTTAGTGGCATTATCAACTACAAAGGTAGAATACATGGTAGCCACTCATGCAAGCAAGGAAGTACTCTGGTTGCAGAGATTGTGTTCAAGTATGGGGTTAGTACAGGGAGCTATAAGAATAGGCTGTGATAGCCAAAGTGCAATTTTCTTTTCAAAGAACCATGCTTACCATTCAAAGACAAAGCACATTGATGTTCAGTATCGCTTTGTGAGGGATATGATAGAAGACAAAAAGGTTTTGCTGGTAAAGGTAGACACTTTGAAGAACATTGCAGATGAATTGAAAAAATTTTGAGCTTTGAGAAGTTCTCTTGGTGTAGAGAAACAATGGGCATTGCAGGGCTGGATAAATGACTAAGCTCTCCTATGGCCCCCTGTGGAAAGAAAGCAACAAGTGGGAGAATGTTGGGTTGTGTTATATTCTTTCCACGACTAGCTGACCTAGTTAACCAGGGGGTTAGATCTACTCCCCGTTCGTTGCGCCGATTGTGTAGTGGGGGGGTCACAGGGGGTTTCAAGGGGGTGGTTAGCCCCCCTCTATGGGGTCCAGGACAGTGCCCCACGGAAATTTTTTTAGGACCCTATATTAGTTGGGCGAACCTACCTATGGCTTTGTGCATGGTTTTTGCACATGGTTTTGGGCGCGATGGTTTTCGGTCCATGGTATTGGATGCTTCGACATCTATATATATGTATTGTAACATTGAAAGGAATATAATGAAAAATCAAGCTAGTAGTCCCAGTTTTGGGATCCAGGGGAAAATCTTAGTGTATATGTGTTTTATGTGTTATGCTCTTGCATTGTTTATTTTCTGTTTTAGAATTCGTATGCAGGTAATTTCTGTATGGGGTTAAAACCTACACCTCCCCTTATCTGTTGGGGTATATGGCTCTCTAGAAATGCATAAAAACTTCCAACAAAAAGATACCCCGCACAAGGTGGTTGTGCATGTTATTGATATCTAATCACTTATTTCTGATGAAAAATATGTACCCCAACCTCTCATCATATCTGAAGAAGTCATTGACAGGTCATACCCATGGATCTTTTTTGATAGAGTCTTCCTTGTAGGAGGAGAATGTGTGGGGAGAGGGGTGGTGGGAGGCACTCTTGTTTACCTTCGACAAGATTATTTTTACAAAATCCAAAGTGGGTTGGGACGTGGCACAAAAAATTATGCAGAATTGATGAGCTTTAAACTCCTTTTATTGTTTGTCATAGAGAAGGGTGTTCATATGCTTCTGATTTATGGAGATTCAGAAATTGTTATAAATTGGTTCAATGAAATATCAAGATGTCACATGCACATACTATGTCATATTCTTGATGAGATCCTCCACTTAAAGCAACATTTTGATCAAATTCCATATGTCCACATTTACATGGAAAGAAGCATGGTTGCAGACTCCTTATGTAAAGAGGGTGCTACACAGAATCTGGGCATTTGAATTTTTTTTGAAGAGATAGATGGACAAGTCTTTGATATTATCATCAGACCTTTATAGAGGACAAGTAGCCAGATGCTCCATTAGATACACACAACAAGAGTCTCTTTCTCGAAACATATATTATCTTTTGTATATTTCTGTTTTTGATCTTTTGACACTAAGAAAATTGACATATATTGCTCTTCTTTTTATAGTTTTTTCTTTGTAGAGAGTTAGTATATGTATTCATTTTGAACTATACATGGATTTTTAAAACCCATTTATTCCTATGACAATATAAAGACACATGATCAAATTTTTGAAGCGAACTGTTGTACATACAAAATGTAAATTTCATACTTTTAATGAAAGTTATTATTTTTGGAAAAAAAATATATTATTATTTTATTTAATATATATATATATATATATATATATATATATATATATATATATATATAAATTTCAGTTTCCTAATTATATTAGTATTTTATTATATATATATATATAAATATAAAATAAATAAATAAATAAATATATATATATATATCTATATCTATATCTATATCTATATCTATATATATATTCCTACTTATATTGTTGCTAACATATAGATAAAGCCATAATATTTTGCAAAACAACTTTTTAAACATGTTTGTGAGATTCGCACTAATATCTCAACACTACCTGAATTTGTATTCTCTTTATCAAAATTGGTAGTCCCATGGCCTAATGCGTAGAAACAGTAGACATGTGAATGCCAATAGTCTGCAACAAACAATTTATTTGTTGCCCAATTTTTACCCTGGGTTGGTTTCTAAGTATTCGAGGACGAAGGCGCCCTTTTCTTTACGTTCAATAAATAATAGCTTTTCCTAACTCAAAAGTTGGGGGTTCTCAACACCCTTGCTACTCGTGCCCTAAGGATCTCTGATGATAAGAGCTTCGAGGAGGAGAAATCCCATCTCCTTAATGTCATTGTTGAGAACGATTATAGTAGATACTTGGGACAGAAGGCTTTCCTCAAAGCGACCAAGAATTCATTAACTAGAAGAGAACCAAAGGAACGGATTCGAAATGTCCATCTTCCGTTTGTTCAAGGGACCACTGATAGGATTGCAAGGATTCTTAAGAAACATAATGTCCCCTCGACTTACCCCTTAACACCATTCGTAAGTCCCTCAGATCAGTGAAGGATTCTATCGACTCTAAGGACATGAAAGGGGTATATATTATTCCTTGTTCCTGTGGGACCCCCTATATTGGTGAGACTGGTCGCTCTATTAATCAAAGGATTAGTGAGAACACAACTTACCTTAAGCATAGGAGAACCAAGTCTTCTGCTTTAGCAGAGCATGTGGAGAAAACCTATCATCATGTATGTATCGAGGAAGCTAGTGTTATTGCTAGAGTTTCGCAATTCCATCACCGGAAATTTAGGGAAGCCCTTGAGATTGAAAAAAGGCCAATCAATATCAATAGAGAGGATGGCTAGAAGATCAGTAGCTGCTAGGTCCCAACCCTCTCTTCCTAGTCGTTTTCTTCCATTCTTCCCCTCCCTAGATATAGCTTGATCTTTTTGTCTTTTAAGTAATTTCCCCTTGTTTCCTGTATCGTGTGGTCTTTGTTCTTTAAGGTGGGATTGATATAATTTGAGGTATTTTAATAGCACTTAATTTATGCTATTAGTTTTATTCTAATAATTTTAATTAACAAAAAAAAAATTAATCTTGAAATTAATCTATGATAATATGCTAATTTTAACCCTTAAATTAACTATTAATTAATTTTAAATAATAAAATATTCTTTCTGACCCTTAAATTACTCTAATATTTATATATTTAATAACTTTTATAAATAATTATTAATTTGTAATTGTTTTTCTTTTTAATATATATTTATAAATATAAGTTTATAAAATAGTCTTTTTAACTTGTATTTTAAAAAGAATATAACTAACTATTTATATATTACTCTAATATTTATATATTTAACAACTTCTATAACTAACTATTAATTACTCTAATGTTTATATATGTAATAACTTTTATAACTAATTATTAATTTAAATTAATTTATTTTAATATGTATTTATTTATAAAATGGTCCCTTTACTTATTCACTGATTTAATTAAATAAAGGTTGTGCTCCTAATCCAGTCCATCTAATTGTTTTCTGGTCAAATTTAACTGTTACCTGGTCAAGAAATATAGTCGTTGGATGTTATGCTCAGACTATTTAATATGCAAAACTAAATCTAATATGCAAAACTAGATCTAATTCTTCAACTTGTCTTGACGATGAACCACACTGATTGGTTGTCAACAAATAAAATTTCTGATTAGTTGTCAACAAATAAAATATCATATGATTTATGCCGAAAAATCTCTCATAAACTTAATAAAATCTCGTTAACGCAAATGATCATAGCAAATCTGAAACCAAATTTTAAAACCACGCACTACATTTTTATTATAACAACCTTCATAATTTAATGAGACGGCAAAGCTACTCAGACTAAATTTTTATTCGCTTAGACTTTTTACTGCACACATTATATATGAAGTCAAGGAGTACAAATAGAGGGTGGATTATAGATACAATATTGTAGCACTGTGCACGTGAGTTAAATGCCCAAGCCCCTGGCAACTAGTTGTATATGTTAATTAAGGCTTCAGTCCGCTTTTGGGGACGTTAAAATATAAGAGAGGTACATCGCCGCACACAAAACGAGCAGAGTCGATGCTACTAACACCTCCCCATTAGAAAACATTGAACGTTCGCTGGTGGAAGAAGGGATGTGAATTCGTCTCTCTGGAAATTCATGATTTGGCGAAGGGAAATAGCTTTCATCATGCTTTTTCCGCCGCTTGGATTTGGATTGTATCAATTCAGATTGGTCTCCATCAGACCCCACCTGTACTGCAGATACTGCCTGCGTGTGAGTTGATATTGGTTGCCCCCCATGACCAAAGTCTTCGGCGTCCTTAGACGCTTCTACTTTCGATTCTTCCGCAGTTGCATTCGCTTTTGCTTTATAATCATCCGGTCGAACTGCCTCCACCAGGCTTGCGCCTTCATCGTTTTGTGTTGCCGCAGGTCGCTCCAGCATCAAGCCTTGTTGCTTGACGGGGTTCGATCTCCCGTCCGGCTTTGACTGTTCCGAGAGGTCTGCGAGCTGCGATTTTCCACCGCCATTAACGTCTTCTGTGAGCAACTTCTGATTCTTTTGAACGAAAGGCAGAGACACATGTAACACTTGATTCTTTAACTTGGCGGTGATGTCCTCTATATTCACATTCTCGGGGATGCTGGTAACCTTTCTGAATGTGTGCCCCCCTCTCTGCATTGTATCTAATATCCCTCCGTCCTTTGTTATTTCCTCCATTTCATTTACACTACGTTCTCCGCTGATGATGAGATTGCGCTGGTCATCAATCTGCACTCTCAGTTCTTTTCTCCTAAAACCTGAACAGATCATTCATGGAGAAAAATTATCCCCAAAAGTATTATAAATACAGGTAAATATAAACATTACGAAATAGATATATTTTAACAATGTAGAACTATATTTTCCTGGATATCACTTACCTGGGACATCAACGATGACGATGAGAGCTTCAGGAGTCTCTTCCGTGCGTACTGCAGCCTCCAACACAGACTCCATCCGGTATCTTAATATTGTCGCTTCGCACACTACAGAATGGATGTTGAATGTACCGAATATATGAATGCTGCAAATATTGGGCTAAGAGTCGGGGCTTTTCTTTTGATGATTAATAAACAGGTAATGTGATTCTCCACAAAACCAAAGAAGATAGATGGGTCTGGTACTGGTGTGTGTGTGTATGGATATTAATATGCGTTTCCAAAAGCCGAAGGGTGTGCGTGACATGGATTGCGTGTGGATGGGTTTGTTACTGTCGGCAAGACTTCTCAACGGATCGAGAAAGTGTCGACAGTAAGTCAAGGAACCCATTGAAGCAATGGAAAATTGATTCGAGTTGCATCAATATGAAAGGCCTTTTCAAATACCCAAGAGAGCTTGGAATATGCTGTTGACTTTCACAACTAAAAGTGTAGACAGTAAGTTTAAGGAACACATTTAAGCAAAGGAAAATTTTATTCGGTACACAAAGAAGTTGCTTCATATGAAAGTCTTCTTCAAGCATCGAATAGGCACTTTGGATTATCATCACAAGGATTCACCGTTCGTGGTAATTCTATTTTTCAAGAAGTAATTATTATTTTTGAGGTGTAAATAGATTAGTTTGTACAGAGTTTATCTTTTATTCGTTAGTTTTTGTATTATGTCACCGCGCATATAGGATAGGTTGAGCTCGATTAGTTTGTCGTACTATATAATTTTTTGTAATTTTATTTGGTTAACATTATGTTTATATTGTAAATTTTCTGGTGACCCTAGCCAGCTGCCACATGCCTCGTTATTGGTCTCTACAGTGACAAATCGGCAATTCTTCAAAACAAGTCACTAATGCAATGATTGCCTTAGTGATTCACCAACATGCATGCATGGTATGGTTGACTTGTTTTTAAGAGTTACCATGCATCCAGAGGCGCATCTGAGATGTGACGAGCTAAGCATCCATCACACACCATCAGGGGTTAAATTTGATAGGTGACCTTACCTGTTAAGGAATTTTTTATGACTTTTAAAATTTATTTGTACAAGTTTCATCTAATTTCAAATTGTACTATAAAAGAACAATAGTTGTGAAAAAATTTTCAAACCAAAAACATAATGTGTTCATGTAAATGTTCAAAAAGTAGATTCAATATCACCATGTACACAAACTAAATTTTGGACAGTTTCACCGAAAGAGGTAACTGTCAAAACATCACTACTACAAACATAAAAATAAAAGCAAAAACTTTAAATATGTAAGGTTCTCCTTTCTTTAGCATCTTTCCAGATGTCAAATGCCCTATCCCATTCCACCATCGATGAATCAAGCCCTGTTAGAGACACTCGCATCAAGGCATCCAATGCAACTAATGATAGCTTTGTTCTTCGGACATCCTTTATTATGTTTTGTCTTGAGAATCCTCTCTCACAAGCAACTGTACTTGCAGGAATAGTAAGTATCGCCTGCCATAATTTTGACATGTGAGGAAAATTTGTGTGCAACCCTGTAACATAAAAAATCCTCCATGCATCTTTCATTGATGATCCCTCTCAATTAACACAAAGAGTGTCAACAAATGGATGCAACTCTTTCAAACAAGCCTCAAAATCAAATGTAGTTTTCTTTTCTTCACTTTGATAATAAGGATGTTGTAAGTGTTGAAAAATCTTTTCGAGCCAATGCTTTGAATTTCGTTCTCTGCCATGAACATCCTCTAAATAATGGCAAGGGCTAAACAATCTTGCTGAGTTGAAAAATGCAAGATCAGGGAATCTTGCGTTCAAATTCTCTATGAGAGCTTGAACATAATCTTTTGCAAGTTGTTTGCAACTTTCTATTGAACCTTCAATACACGGTTTCCATGGTTGTTTTTGTATATCAACACAATCAACATATGCATGTGGAATTGCTGCAAATCGTAATTCATGCTTGTGAACAAGCCCCTCCTTATCACAAATTTCTAGAAAGCCAAATTTAAAGGCATCTATAAATTTAGATAAATAACATGTGCCATCTGCAAATGTGTCGCTTCTTAAAAACTACCTCTTCAAAGTGTTTACCGTGACATCTATGGCTGCCCCTAAAGAGCTGACATCAATGTACTCTTCTTGGAATTGCTTGTTCAACTTGTTTAATTCACACATTATATCTACAAACATATGTAAACAAAATTGTACTGAAAAGATTCTTGCCTTATCATACCATGAGTCTTTTCTTTCATTTTTCCACAATGTTAATATGGGAGGCATAAGTGCAACAAGTCTTTCAATGGCTTGTCCCCTTGAAAGCCATCTAACTCCATGGATTTGAAGAGCTTGAAGAGTTTCAAGTTGCATAAGTTCCTGTAGAGCAATAAGTTGACTATTTCTTTTCGTAGAATTTTGCAGCCAAGAATATACCTTATTTTCTAATTTCTCAACAAATAATAATTCAGGTATTTTTTTTGAAGCATCTGATGCAGCTAAGGCTTCACGATGAGCAATGCAATGAACACCTACAAGATTAGGTACATCTTTCTTCAAGAAAGTGATAAAACCATTTTCATTACCAACCTTTGAAGAAGCGCCATCTGTGGAAACTCCTATCAATCTTTCTGTTGAAAGGCCCCTTGATTCCATTAAATGTTTGATTGCATCATAAGTTGTTTTCCCTCTTCCATTGCAAACATTTATGAGCTTTAAAAACTGTGAAATTGGAGGACCCAATCCTTTTGAGTTTAAAAACGTGGCATAAACCACAAGATGTTTTTCTAAACTACGGTCTGTACTTTCATCTAACATCAATGAAAAAAAAGGGCTATCTAGCATTTTGGAAGTTTGTAGCTCTTCAAGGTACTGAGATATAGCAAAAAGGAATTCTTTTGCAGCCATGTGATTTGTATATGATGTGTACTCTTTGTTCTTTGGCATATTTGGCGTGTGTAAAGACATTGTAAGCAAACAAAGAGATTCATATTTTGAAAGTGGTAGATCCTCTTGCACCATCCAATATACTAATTTCATAGTAGTGATGACTCTTTCTTTGTTCATATCATCAATGCATGCAATGTGTTCTGTAATAGACTTCGCCTTCTTCTCATTTCCACATATCCACTTTGCCTGTGAGAGTTAACAAATTCAATTAAATAATCCAACAAATGAAATTTTACAACAAAAATCTAAAACTAAACAATATAACAGAGCTGTTACAAGGAAATTTATCCAATTCATCAAAAATGATATAACAAACTTTTACATGAATTGATATAAAAAACTTTTACATATACAATTTATTACAGTGTGAAATCTAACTCATCAAATTTCACAAAAAATTTAACAATTTAAATACCACTTTTATTCTAAATACATTCAGAATTCAACAACATATTAATTGATTCAGCATTCTGTAATTGTCCTATTTATAATTTTGGAATTTTGAAACAGAAGATTTCATTCATGGCCAACCAAAAAGAAACTAAAAAAAATCAGGGACTAATATTACACTAAAAGCAGATGGACACCAGCGCCAGCTTCATAAAGACACATCCAACTTGGGTCCATGCGAACACATGTGCACACTATCTATTCCATCAACGCTAGAAATGAGCTATGGGAATTGACAGTCAATATTTACCTTCCAAACCCTACCTTTTCACAAATCCACTTATGGTATATTTATTGACTACTTTCTCACTACCATTCATGTCGAGTGGCTCATAAATTTTCCGCTGAAGGCATCCGAATGCATTAGGCTTCTAGATTCTTATGGAAAGTTGCAAGCTTCGATCTTTCCACCTTACTGTGGCACCTTACCTGTGTGCCTTGTCACACTGGTAATAATTTTAAATTTTCCATCTCTCTATTATATTATAGTTTGGGTTATTCGTCTATTTTCTGTAGTAGGAGTTCAGGTTTTTATCAATATTTTGTTTAGAGGCCGCACTAGTGGAGGTCAGAAACTGATTAAGTTCTCAACTAGGTTCTATCCAATGTAAGTTTTATAGCCTATATCAATTTCTGGATGTTTTATTGATAGGCTGACTATCCCTTAAGGTTTTATGATATTGTGCTTAGTTTGTAATTTTTTCTTCTCAGTTTATGTCTTCCACTAATTCACATTTGAATTCCTAATTTGTTTACTCAATATTATGTAAAATTTGGCACCACACAATTATATCATCCATGAATCACTTCAAGAAATTACCAGCTATAACAGTGTAGTTTTTATTTGTACAGAGAGAGAGGGAGGGATTTCAAAAACCTGGCAACGCAAAATTTAAGTTGGGCACTGCTCTTCCGCCACGACGATGTATATAAACTGATGACAGCCGCTGAAAATTCAACAGAAATCGCACCAGACACACGACGAGAACGCTGTTGGGGTTGATGTTGGTTTTAACTGTGTGTAGCGTCTCTGGCACAAACGTATCTGTATACTTGACGACTGGGGGCCTCGGGCATACATTCCCAGAATTGTATTTTTTTATTGAAAATCCAACTGAGAGCTGGGACTCTTCATTGTCAGCGGCAACTGAGCACGCTTATCCGAAGTTTTTTGTTTAAATTTTCGATGAGTCGACCAACCAAACAGCACTACGCTAGGTTAGCAGGAAGTCCTCTGTGACTTACACCATATGCTATATAATGCTCCTCCTCATAACCTCATATCAACTCAGTGGAGTGACTAAGTAGTTGTTGCAGCTTGTAGGTGCTTTTGTTTCTTTTCCCATGGCGTGTCTACTATCATTCACTGTCATAGTCATCACTATTTTTGCTCTCTTCATATGGAATATTGAGGTAAGACGTTACAACTTACAAGCTACAACACATCACAGACTCACAAGTGATCGGGATTCGGTGGTAAATTGTCGATAAAGCTTTAAGCGATGGATTATTTCCCCGTAGGCCGCGACAGGACTCATTAATGGAATCTTGTACATATTAAAGTTTATAGGTGGTAAGTTGGTAATTGGTAACAGTGGTAAGTTTCATTCTAAATGCTCAAGTGGTAAACCCGAATGTGAATTGAATGAAAATCCGCAGATCTAATAGCCATTCGGTCACTGTACTTTGTCAATAAATGCTAAACTTGGAAGTTGCCCCGGCCGGAGTCTGGAGATTATAAATTTATAAGGTTACGTTGTTACAGATTCACACCATATTAAAAATGCCATAGTCATTCTAAAAAGTTCTGAATTATAGTAATTATTATTCAACAATCTAGTCGCTGTCATTATTAATATTATAATTATTTCACAACCAAATCACCACATCGTCAAGATCCCTATAGGCTGTAGCAACTCGTGAGATGAGGAGAGAGATTCGTACTGTGCCGAGTCTCATTGAGTCATTTGACATGATCTAGTCACAAACAATTATTCGACAATACAGTCGCCACATTGTAACTTATAGCCTACAGGTATAAAAAATATATGACGTAAGGTTAAATATATATATATAAAAAATTATAATTTTTTTTTTTGAACTTTTAATTTTTAAACATGCCCATCAATATGACGTTTTTGAAAATGAATGGCAAGTTGCGCATGACGTGGAGGTTTAAAACTAAAACATATTTTATAGGTAAAAATGCGAAATACAAGCATATGGGCATCAAATTTAACCCCATGCACACCATGTTTTCAGATGGTTCCATTCTTTCGAGCGGGCCGAACCTGGAATTAATGATGCAATAAATATTTTTTGCCTACAAACAACTGCATCCAATACAATACGGACAACAGACCATTGATACAGTGTACACGCTCCTTCTGAATTTTAAGTTTGAATTTGCCGGCCGCTCGAAATTTGAATTTTGAATTTATATTTACCGCTCAGCGAATGTTTTCTTGCAATTCGAACGCACTTCTTTCCATACCCAGCAGTCACCATGCAGTCTGCTATGCTGCGAAGCTCCTGCTTGGCACCAAGCTACATCATATCGATTTTGCAAATTTTGTCGACGTTAGAATTCCGACCTCGACTGCCACTGCCGCTGCAGCTTCTTCCGTCCTCGTCCATCGTCCCGTCGTCCGACAAGCCATCTTCCAGGGCAGCGCCAAGTTCGGCTTGACATTCACTGTCAAAAATCGATGAAATTCCATCTGTATGTAGACCATCGACATCTTCACGAGGTGCTGCGCGCGTACCAGCGTGGCGAGCTGCTGTCCGTTACCACTTTCTTCTCTTCCCCCATGGAATAGCAGCGGCTTCTGGGACTTCAAATCTCTCCCATAGATCACTCTACGAGTTGAGGCCAAATCCGCCTCCTATGTATTGGCCTATGTATTTATCTTACACGATTTTACAAATAAAATTTACCATTCTTTGTCGTACTTTCATATGAATTGAAAACTTACCATACTTGAATTTACTATTTTTTAACAACTGCATTATTACATCGAACCCTATATAATGGATGGATTTGCTAATTACATTTGCCAATCCGGCCGAACTTAGTAATTATTTTTTAAAGCTGTAAACACGATATTTTAATGCTGTAAACCTGAAAATTGTCAAGGAACCTGGATGCTGCTTATAACTACTATATCAACTACTGACTCGCTGCCAGTGCAGTTTAAATCTCTATCAGTCATTAAACCATTTTTCTTGATTTTTCCTCTCATATCTTTGTGTGCTTTGCTTCAGGTACAACCCCAACACAAAAGCTATTAAACTCAAAATTCTCACTAGACTGCAAGTTCCTAGCACTGATATTTTCGTGTTTGGCTGCAATTCATTCTTATCCACAGTTCCACGAGACTAACCCACATTCAAAAATATTGATGCTCGCACAACGGCGATGAGAATTATGGGGTTACTTGGCTTCGGAGACGAACCTCTCACAGCAAATCCTTCTGTATAAGCATGTGTGATGTCCACAATCCTATTTATCCTTTGTGGAGGACGAGAACCAGCAATACAAATGGCATTGAAAAGTCTAGAATCGGAGTCATGTTAACCATAGGTTTTCAATCACAGTCTCATAATATTACAGGATCAGTAGTTCAATCCTCTTCAATGTAGTGTATTAGCATGAACTTTGAAGAGAGATAGGTTTCAATGAGGACGCAATCTTCCTTTAATAAACAACATAGGTTTGCAAGAGATTTCTTTGTCATGATCTTCATAGTTATATTATGGTTATGACATTCTCGTCAGAGTGGCAATGTTATCTTTGTCTTTCTTAAACTGCAATACCATCGTTCCAATCCAAATATCAACAATCATAAATGCTAATCGCTGCAGTGTGAAATCTGTAGATATATTTTAATTGTTTGTGATTCCTTTAATAAACAACATAGGTTTGCAAGAAATTTCTTTGTCATGATCTTCATAGTTATATTATGGTTATTACATTCTCGTCAGAGTGGCAATGTTATCTTTGTCTTGCTTAAACTGCAATACCATCGTTCCAATCCAAATATCAACAATCATAAATGCTAATCGCTGCATTGTGAAATCTGTAGATATATTTTAATTGTTTGTGACTAGCTTGGAATTTTAGACTCGAAGACTTTAAGGATCTCTTTCCTATCGCATGTAAGCGTGCATTGAGAATGTTTTGGGAGGATTTTTGGTTTCCCAGTTATTGCTAGTTAGTTTAGCATTAGTTTGGTTTTTATTTTTTTATAAAGATTTAATTAATTAATTAATTTTTATTTTTTTGGTGGTTAAACATTATTGAGATTGAATTTGTTTAATTTTTCTCAATTTACTTTTAATGTTTAATTAAATCATTATAAATAAATGTGTATAAATATCCATTTTATTTTTAATGTTTAATTAAACTAGTATAAATAAATGTGCATAAACATCCCTCTCATATTATTTATTTAGATAATTAAATCATAAAAATTAATTAAATTATAATTTATTATTATTAATAAATTAATTAATTTGAGTTATATATATATATATATATATATATATATATATATATATATATATATATTCATTCTCATTTTATTAGGTAGATTTTTAATTGTAAATATATTTTGTTGCAAGATCATGACTTGCTAATACTAAATATCTAAAAAAACATAATTTATATTGCCACATGTTTATACTATGTTTTTCATAATTAATCAATTTAATTAAAAAGAAAAAAATGGGGTGTGGGGCACACACACAGATACATATTAGTATTACCTTAGAATAGCAAAATATCAAGGTACATCAATTAGATAGCCACTGTTTAAACAAAATTCACCCTAGGTTGTCCTATGAATTTTCAGGAACCATGTTGGTAGAAAGAAAAGATGCCATTGAGAAATCCCCAATGAATATGCCTCATTGTCCACATTCCATGCATTTTTAGTAACCATATTGGTAGAAAAGAACGATACCATTGAGAAATCCTTCTCAAACTTGGTAGAAATTTGTTCATACAAGTTTTTGTAAAAGTTGCTACCTTTTTTTGCTATTGCTTCCCTTTACTCTCCTTATCTAGACACTATGATGTATAACGATTATGCTTATGACAAGTGAAACACTTGATTTGATTCATTTCCTTTCCTGCCTTTGAGTTTGACTTGTTACTCTTTCCTTTATCCTTGTTGAGTCATTTAATTTTGACTTTAATTATTTGACCAAATGTGGTTGGGATCTTGTCATCACACTTATCGTTGGTTTTTGACTGCATTAGAGTCTCCTCTTAAATACAATCCTCCCACAACTTTTCAAAGTTAGGAACGTTGTCGTGCGTAGAAACATCTTAGATAAATGGTTCCTGTGAAGTTGTAATCCATTCAATTCCATGTATACCAACTTTGCATTTGTAATATTATCCCCAACTATTGCAAGTTGATCATGAATCTAAATGACCTTGCTAATATAACTAGTGAATATGGTATAGTAATCTCTAGGGGTATGAGTTCATTTTGCAATATCATCTACCTATTTATGTTCTCACTATGGTAGAGGCCAACTAGGGCATCAAACACCTCCTTTATTGTTTTCTTTTTTAATATACGAGGAATCAAATGGTCCTTTATCATATTCATAATCTTCCTCTTCACCTTTGCTTACTTATTTATGTTATCACTATGGTAGATGCCAACTAGGGCATCAAACATCTCCTTTATTGTTTTCTTTTTTAATATATGAGGAATCAAATGATCCTTTATGGTATTCATAATCTTCCTTTGTGCCTTCGCTTACTTATGAGCTGGCCACTACCACAAATCTGTAGGATAAGCATAACATCCTTGACAATATCACACCGATCATTCTCTTCCAATAAATTGTAACACTCACTTTGTGTGACAATAAATTTGAGTTTCCATCTAATCTTTCCTCAAATTTGATGCTAGATTAGGCCATTTTTGAGATCTAATGCATAAATTCCGAGATCTAAAAATTAATCCTTAAAATAAAAATTGAAACCCTCTAACTACTAGTTCTTTTTTGCAATTAATTGATCGCTATAAACCATTGAGAATATCAGTAAGAGAAAAGCTTTGATACCATGTAAATTTTGTGATCCTAGTTGATTGTTGTTTTAGTGCTCTTTCATTAGATAAGTAAAAAAAAATGTAGTTAACAAAAAAATAATTTTTTGAACATTCAATTAATGTCACACTGGTTGAAAAATGAATAATGAATGAAATAAAAAACACATAGAGTTATTTCTCCATTGAATCATATTTCCATTCCTTCGTAAAAGCCGACAAGGTGACCTTTACAACCTACCTTTAACTAGCAACTGTATGGTCATTAAATCCCGTAGATTTGAAGTGTACACCTCATGTAAGAAAGGAAAAAGTTGAAAAAATACGATACATTAGTATGAATTTCTCCTTCGTGCCATTTTTTACTCCTCTTCTCTCAACACTGAAGCACACTTAAGCAATCACTAAAGACAAAGTATGACATGCATGGAAAATATTGCTATAGTTGTGTAGAGTGTGTTGTATTGGCTAGTAACTTCAACAACCTATTCATTTCTCCTTGAATGCACTTTGTCCTATGTTATCTTTCTTTCTCTCTTTTATTATGAGATTGACCTCTCCTATCTTGTCCTATTTATGATTTTGAAATAATATAACTAATGCCTTGAATCTTACCAACTAATCTCCTCAATCTTATTTTCCACCTATCTTAATCTTGAGATATATAGCTGAGATTAAATGGTAATCCAATTCATAAATGTTCTTGAGCTTCTAGAACATTTCATTTAGATTTCTAATACTAGTTGGCTTCAAAGCATAAAATCTTTCATGTTTTCTTTTATTCATGAAGTGCAATTACAAAATGGAGTAATTTTCCACTTTTCTAAGTGGTCACTAAAGACATTTCTTGAACTACTTCCTACATATTGTGACATTCAACCTATGCAAAAATTTCTTCCTCAAGCTACATTTCTCAATAGAGTCCTCATGCCATTATTGGAATGATGTAATTTTTGCTTCATATTTTAGCTTAATGAGGAAGACATCTAACATTGTTGCAAAATTTTGTCGTGATTAGTTTGTAAAATCAATTATGTGCATCGCACAAGCCAACGAAATATTTGATATTTGATATATAGAGGCAAATAACTGACTTCAATATAGTCCAACAGACGAGGAATAGAATATGGATTATGGAAGCATATGATTGAACACATCAAAACCTACAAAACTCCAATAATTTTTTTATGGAATTTTGGTTTTGACTCTTAAGCAATTTTTATTTACAAACTATAGGAACCGTGTTTTCCAATTCCCATTTTAAGAGTGACATCTTTAGGCATAAATCAAGGTAAAAGGATGAATAGATACCTCGAGAGAGAATAGTATGTCATTTGGGATAAGTACTTGATTGGAACTTCAATTATGATTTGACAAAATTGCTTGGTCTAGCCCATTCGAATTGAGATCAATATTCTAGCTTCCATTTATATGGTATACTCCACGTTATATTTGTGGAAAGCTATGAGTCATGTTGCAAATATGTTTGGATGATATTTTTAAGTTGCAAGGAAAGTCTACATGAAATAGATTTTTGTTGCTTTTGCAATTCTAATCTTCAAATTCTACTCTTGAGCAACATTTTTCCAACTTCAACTAGAAACAATCTAGTCAAAATTTTGAGTATTATATCTATACGATAAAGAAAATATATTCTCAAGAGAAATTCATATAAGAGATTCATATATTAAAGACAAGGAAAAATAAGAATTTCAAGCAAATAAATCAATTTTCACATTCATTTGTATACATTTATCTCATTTTGTTTGATGTTATTGTTGCATTGTCTAGAATTTGTTTCTTTTTGTCACGTTGCATTACTTCCATATTTTCTATATGTTGAAAAGTTGATTGTTAAATAAATAATAGAGGTCACATGGAAAAGAATCAAAGACACCTTCATGCAGAAACAGTTCCCCGAAAACATGGAGGACTTGGAAAAATACATAAATATCAAGCAATCTATGATGCACAAGATCACATGCAGATTCCCACTCATCTGTTATGCAGAATTGATTGAGTGGATTATTACACACATGGATGATTCTCATCTAGTATTGCGTAGTGAAAGTGGTGGCTAGCTTGCCATTTATTTTGGAAAATACATGCAGGCCTACTACAAGATGCAAATGCCCACAAAGTATGATAATAATGACTTTTACGCTAGATGGGATGAACTTGACACAAGTGACATCATCAAATCTAAGTGTCAAGAGCCTGCTAAGTTCCATCATCACCCATCCGTAGTTTATCTGACTAGCATTCTCAAGGGTGTATATTAGCCTCTGATTATTATGTGTTGTCGGTTATATGGGCAAAAGAAAACTTAAGTGTTCAAAGAAAACTAGATATATATATGCTAAATATGGTGGTTACATGTGGTAAAGATTTCAATTGGGCATATATCCTCTATTTTTAGTTGCACCATCACGTGGGGTAGGCAAAAGCACCTTTGAGGTCAAACTAGGCATCACAGTTTTACATGACTGCATTTCTATTGCATGGAATTTGTCAGCAATATGCATTCCCAGGAATGTATTTGAATTGGACCCTGCACGATAAGTTCCCAGTATCCTTCCACTATAGGGTGTTTTCTCACTTGCGTTTCAGAGGGGAATATGACAGGTTAGCAGAGCATTTCTTTGCAGTTATATTACACATGATATATGAGATTGATCCTCCTTATAGGAACGACCTTGTAAAGGAGTCATTGCATAGTATCACAGATTGGTTTTCTCTACCCAAAGATACACACATATGTTTCTTTAGATATCATATTTCATACCACGATATGTCACCAACAAGGTGGTCCTGCAAGAAGTAACACATTCATTAAACAAAGGGTTTTCATGAGTCCTTCACAGAAGGAAGAAAGGACCATGTCCCACTTTCCCTTTGAGGATCAGATTATATGAGTTGAAGAGCCATAATGATCAGGTGCTCAAAATTATGCCAAAAAAAATATGAATGTGAATTTTGTTAAAATTAACTTTAGATCGAAGAGCTCGTCATTTTGATTCCCACAGTGCAAATGACACTCAAATCCGAGCTCATGTGCAGAAGTTAGAGCAAGTCAAAGTTCAAGTTTGACTTGTCTACATGACAGGATTGGATGACATGGAAAATCCTTTCAGTGAATGTGTTATAGAAATTTTTGTGCCTTACAGCATTGAGCATGAAATGTCCATAATCTAAGGGATCCAAAGTCCCTAAACATGTTGTTCCTACCCCTAGAGGAACAAGGCTAACAAACCACAACAATTCACAGAAGTTCTCCACCAGAAACTGCTCAAAAACAAGTCAATTCAGGATCATTTCAGTGGCTCCACTAGTTGTTTGCGCTGAATGTCAAAGCCAACACTGGCTACCTACGCTGAATGTCAAAGGCAACACTGGCTACCTGCGCTGAGGGAGATTGGACATGTGGCAAGTTCATTTCTCAAGGTGTCAAAACCCAAGAAGCTTCCAAAATGACACTTGCCTCAGGGAATTCGACTGGTGATGAGTAAGAGGTTCCAAATCTCCAAGTGGAAGCAAGAACCTCCAAGTGGAATCAAGAACTGACAGAGGGAGAGGACACTAGTCAGATCTCAAGCTGACTCATCCTCTCTCCAAACATCTATATATGGATCTCTCCTCCATGAGATCTAGAGGCTGGAATTTTGTTATTGCAAAGAATTGCTGTTGGTTTGAGATTGGAATCATTGGGTGCCTAATGCTTTGAAGGGGGTGAAGATAGGAATTCCATTTGCTGGGAAGGAGATGTTGGATTGGAGCCCTCTGGGTTGTATCTCTTCCTGAACCTTGTTATTCATCAATAAAGCTATCTTGGTTTCTCCTATATACTGATGTATTTTTGATGTATGATTGCATTAGTATGCTTAGTTTATTTCTAATCCTGAACTAGTTATGAATATGAATCCATGTCTTGTGTAGTGTTCTCTTCTTGTGATCTTGCAGAAACCTCTTGAAGCTGGGCGAGTGAGAAGGCAAGTAGTTGGGAACTCTCCAAGAGAAGAGAAGCCGGATCGAGGGACAAACAGAAGACACTGGTTAGTCCATCCATCTCTCTCTTCATTCTTAATTCATAAAGGAAGAATACTAGAATAATTGTCTCTGTTTGTTGCTAAGGCACTGTCACACCTTAGGTGGATAGGATCGTCCTGCATAGGCATTTTTCCCCACAACAAATTGGCGACTCCACTGGGGAAAAATTGGGAGAAACTCAAGAAAACTTTGATGGTAGCAAGTCACTCTTGAACATGACACTTTTCCTCCGTACCACAATCGGGTTGGGTTGTTTCATTCACCGGTCACATCACCATGGTCTCGCCATACCATCCATATTTTGGGTAATGCTACCGATCCATCGCATCAGTGTCGCCATATGTTCAAGAGAAGTCGTTCAGAAAAGTCAACCGTGTCCCATCCACTGCCATACATTATCCTTCATCCTTTCATGACCGCCACCCTGAATCATATGTCACAGATCGTTTTCACCTCCATTAAAATCATTAGCTCCGTTCCATGTCACTGATGTGGGATTCATTAAGGCCCTCCTTTGACGGATCGCTTCTTGTCGACATCAGCTCATTATCCAAGAAGTTGATCTATGAACAACCCCTTCAGTACTTTGAAGCTTGCATGCCTCAATGGCAAGTTTCTCACTTCCGGCGACAGGTATACATCAATGACCTTCGACCGAAAGATTTTGCGTGGTGTTCGACGCCAAGTCCTTTATTCACACCACGTGAATTGTACTGCAGTACCTTGAGGGTCATTATCATTATCGGTGATTCCTCTCGCGCTTGTTAACGGTTTACATCATTGACCGGTAATCAAGCAATGTCTTTCCATGTTCGACTTCAGAACATTTCTCACATGGATCGACTTGTACTTAGAGTGAAGATCGAACAAGTTTGAAGACCCCGGATCTAGTTTCATCCATCCGAGCTGTGATATATATTCAGGAAAGATAAAGACATTGACATGTACATCATTGCAGCAGATAATCATCCTACTCAAAGGATGATAATTTCATCAAAATTATCAGTCTACCACCAGACGATTGTCTGTTCTATGTACAGAAAAATCAATTTATAAAGCTGAGCATGGGAATGCCCGCCTCAGCTAGATCATGAAAGCAGTATGAAAAATAATGTATTGTATTGTATCTTATTACAGGTCTCCTCCCAGCATTGGATGAACTTCGGATCCCCCTAATAAAGCATTTCACCCGATAAACAGCCTCATACTTTGGGGGCAACTGTTATAGACATTTTTGTGCCTTACAACATTGAGCATGAAATGTCCATAATCTAAGGGATCCAAAGTCCCTAAACATGTTGTTCCTACCCCTAGAGGAACAAGGCTAACAAACCACAGCAATTCACAGAAGTTCTCCACCAGAAACTGCTCAAAAACAAGTCAATTCAGGATCATTTCAGTGGCTCCACTAGCTGTTTGCGCTGAATGTCAAAGCCAACACTGGCTACCTGCGCTGAATGTCAAAGGCAACACTGGCTACCTGCGTTGAATGTTAAAGGCAACACTGGCTACCTGCGCTGAGCGAGATTGGACATGTGGCAAGTTCATTTCTCAAGGTGTCAAAACCCAGGAAGCTTCCAAAATGACACTTGCCTCAGGGAATTCGATTGGTGATGAGTAAGAGGTTCCAAATCTCCAAGTGGAAGCAAGAACCTCCAAGTGGAATCAAGAACTGATAGAGGGAGAGGACACTAGTCAGATCTCAAACTGACTCATCCTCTCTCCAAACATCTATATATGGATCTCTCCTCCATGAGATCTAGAGGCTGGAATTTTGTTATTGCAAAGAATTGCTGTTGGTTTGAGATTGGAATCATTGGGTGCCTAATGCTTTGAAGGGGGTGAAGATAGGAATTCCATTTGCTGGGAAGGAGATGCTGGATTAGAGCCCTCTGGGTTGTATCTCTTCCCGAACCTTGTTATTCATCAATAAAGCTATCTTGGTTTCTCCTATATACTGATGTATTTTTGATGTATGATTGCATTAGTATGTTTAGTTTATTTCTAATCCTGAACTAGTTATGAATATGAATCCATGTCTTGTGTAGTGTTCTCTTCTTGTGATCTTGCAGAAACCTCTTGAAGCTGGGCGAGCGAGAAGGCAAGTAGCTGGGAACTCTCCAAGAGAAGAGAAGCCAGATCGAGGGACAAACGGAAGACACCGGTTAGTCCATCCATCTCTCTCTTCATTCTTAATTCATAAAGGAAGAATACTAGAATAGTTGTCTCTGTTTGTTGCTAAGGCAATGTCACACCTTAGGTGGATAGGATCGTCCTGCATAGGCATTTTTCCCCACAACAGAATGAGGAGGCACCAAGTGGCAGTCCGCGATTAGCACCCCCCCCCCCATATCACAAATCACAAGTCACAGGTGAGAAGGTGTTTAAAATCAGCCCCATAACATTGCGATGTGATAAGGTAATCGCATATCACAATCGGCCCTTGCCAGGTTTACATTGCAGTGTGATATCGTAGATCACAATTGCTCACAAGTCCCACATATTTACGATGCCAACAAGACTCCATTGATTGTGAAGAGTGATGGGATCCTAGATGCGATAAGTTATGCATTCTGGTTAATAATCCCATTGGGTTCGTTGATATCACAATTGCACAATCACCACTTTATTCACAAGACCATCCATCGGGTTTTTACATTGATTACAATTTGCGATAAGGCTAACAGGTTATGGCCCACCGCGCGGTGAAATATTCACCCAGTTAGTAGATTTTGGGAGCAATTTGTGGAACAAATAGTGGGAAAACTAGGAGAAGTCATAGCTTCTTAAGTTTTTCACCAAATTGGATGAAAAGAGAGGCTAGATATCCATCTTTAGTATTATGGACTCGTTGGAGTAGGTTTCAGAAGAATTTGAGTATTGTAAACAAATATTTTTACACTTTTGAGCATAATAGAGAGGACCAAGCCATTGGAAGTTGGACCAAGGAGACATATCCTAGGAGGGGTGAACTTCTTTATCATGTGCTTGTTGTAATGTGTTT
>Ga0115845_100024_pt1 | contig 25041 bp, 34 predicted proteins | sample InSIn1SAF170_2_FD_83859 | JGI IMG/M metagenome (GOLD analysis project Ga0115845, IMG submission 83859) | reverse complement strand
CTCCAAATTTGGTGGTGACCCGAACAAGGTTACTGTGATTGGTGAGAGTGCTGGTGGAGGCTCCATCATGCATCAAGTTACCGTAAGTCTGAAATTCGCTCTCTTGGTAACGAGGAAGGGTGCTTTCAGTGAGCTCTTGAGTAACACGAGGGGTGGCACTGAGTTGTGGGAATCAGACTTTTTGGTTTTGTATTATGTGTAAATGCCCTTGTTGTTGTCATTGTCACCGCATTGTTGTTGTCGTCGTCGTCGAGTTTTGCCACATCGATGATATCGCCGAAAAGCGGCTCCATACTCCAACATCGCGCATTTGTAGCCTCAATATTCATGTGTAGATCATATGGGTGCAGTCATAACGGAAAAGGATTGCTATTCGATTGAAGTATATGTAAATTTGGCTATGCTGTTACGAGCTGGTCTCTAGTCGTACAAAACTTTTTGCCACCAAGCACACCTGCTGTTAGCGACGGTATCAAGCGTCCTGGAAATGGTCTTAGCACCCAAGTTCTCCACCGTCGAGTTGGCACCGTACACCGCGAAGTTTGGTGCATTAGGAACATCCGGGCTCTTCGGCTTTCCGTCCTCAGCGAATGTGACGATCCAGTCTTGAAGGGCGATAGCTGCGGTGCTGTTTACGACGCTGCTGCTGGGACCGTTGAAGTAGGTGTAAGGGATGTCGCTGCCGTGGAGACCAGGAGGGATGCTGAAGAAGTAAGAGTAGGTCTTATTCTTGAAAGCGGTGTCAAAGTATCGGGTGTTGCATGTGAAGCTGAGCTCAGACAGAGCGAGAGCTGAGCGGGAGATCTGGTCTGGGAATGCTGCCGCAGGATACAACACGTCATTTATGTAGTTGACAGTTGCGTCGGTGGCGGCAGGGAAGGCTTGGTGGAGGAAATCGGAGAAGGCGGCTGTGGTGTTGACGAAGGGGTTGGTGAAGAGGAGACCTTCGTCGAGGTTGTGTCCTAATATCGTCTGTTAGTCGTGATTCCACAAGGAAGAAGAACAAGGTGGCAAAAAAATGTCTTACTCACCAACCATAATCTTCAGGCTGGAGTCGAATTGGCCATCGAGGAGCAGCTTTCCTGGCATGGCAGGTACGAAGTTTCCATCGACGGCCGGTCCGAAGTTGAACGTCCCCCAAGCAGATTCCCAGACGGCGACACTGTTGGCTGCTTGAATGGCTGATGTGGAGAGGCTGCGAAGGCCGCTGATGTCGGAGACGTTGGCGATACGGAGAAAGTTGTTGTATTGATTCTCGAGTTGGTTATTCGAGGTCTGAGGAAGAAATCCAGGAGATTGCATGATTGCTTGCTGGAAGGGAGCCTTTTGTCCTCCGAATGCCTGAATTGTGTGAGTATCGTTATGCAAAGAGAGCGAATTTCAGACTTACGGTAACTTGATGCATGATGGAGCCTCCACCAGCACTCTCACCAATCACAGTAACCTTGTTCGGGTCACCACCAAATTTGGAGATTTGGTCTTGAACCCATTGGAGGGCGAACCTCTGGTCATACAACGCAGCATTTGGTGTTCCCTCCTCCTGGAAGGTTGGGCCAGCGAGCCATCCAAGAGCTCCAAGACGGTAGTTCATGGCAACATAGATGACACCATCCCGACCGTGAGTCATGCTTCTCTCGAGCAGACCTGCTGGGTTGCCAGAACCCGACTTTGAGCCAGCAGTGTATCCTCCTCCATATACCCACACGAGTACGGGAGCACCTGTACCGTTCTTCTTCTTGTTGTTACCACCCTCGAAGATTGACTTCGGCACCATGACATCCAGGAACAAGCAGTCCTCTGTTGTGCCAGCAGCCGGAGGGATAGCAGCGAGTGCGTTCATGGTGTTGAGACTGGCATTGAGGGCTTGAGTCTGCGGAAGACTGATGTTCAGAGGCTGGCCAGTGAGATAGTTGGTTATCCATTTGGTCGCTGAAAGTTCCCAGGAACTGTAATCTGTGTTAGAAAGTAGTCTGATAACCCTGGCATAAATAGCACGAACGGAGTAGCTTGGGGGCAAATGCGAGGTGTGTTGCCGGTCTGAACCTGGCCACGAGCCTTGAGAGGTGCCTTGGGAGCAGCAAAGCGGAGATTGCCAACTGGAGCTTGAGCATAGCGGATGTTGGAGAAGTTGAAATAAGAACCAGTATCGTTGAAAGCAATGGCCTGGTGAATCTCATAGCCCAGGTCAATAGTAGGCAGCGCTACAGCAGCAGAGGATGTAGAGGAAGCCTTTGCATTGATAGCTTGAGGAGCAGCAACAGCAGTGCTGAGGAGTGGTACCAGGCAGGCCAGCAGCTTGAAAGTAGACGCGACCATCCTGAAGGTGTAGAGAGTGGTCGTGAAGAGTGTCTGGGGCAATATTCTAGGTTCTAGGAATGATAGAAGATGCTTTCGAGGTCTTGTAGGAGTTTCAAATTATGACCCGTTGACCAAAATATACTGGTACTGATGATTGTTGCCGAGGTTTGCTAAGAGTAAATGCTTCGAGAGGAAGGTGTGAATCGGCACAAGCATCTCGCGAGCCTCCATGCGAGTCAATCGAGATTTATGTCAGGTAGTGGTAATTTGGTACCGACATATTGACGGTATGAATGCCCACATTTCGCGAGCACCTTTCTCCGCTGCTATGAAATCTGGACATGGCTCTGGCGACTGTGCGGTGGTCGAGTTGCAGTGGGTACGCTTGAGGCCGGTCTGCTGCTAGATGTGTAGTGTCGACAGCAAAGACTGAGGTCGTGCGATCTGTCTGACCCCTGCAGCCACCATCGTGGAGTGCATAAACTCCTGGGGATAGAGTTCTCACAACGTGTTCCGAAGGAATATTGCGTGGTGGAGTTCACGCGGCAATATTCGATGACTTCTTTTGCCTCCCGGGCCAGCATTGTGTTGTCCAATTTGTATTTCAGCTTTAGGGAATTGCTGGTAGCGAGCCCAGATGTGGCAATTGTAGGCGTGGAAGAAGAGGGGAAGTTCGACGTTGTCTTGTTCGCCGAGGTCCAATGTTCAGAGGCATATCCAATGGACACTCGGACACCTGTGTATTATCCTCTTAGTCTGTATCTTTCGAGTCTGTATATTTCTAGTCTGTATCTTCTAGTCTGTTTCGTTCTAGTCTGTATCTTTCCAGTCTGTATCTTTCTAGGTCGTCTTTCCTACTCTGCAGTTTCCCATTCGGCATTTGGCAACACAGCAATCTCCGGCCCGAGCCCAGGGCGTTGTCGTCTGGTTTGGAAGTACTGAAGCTGCCACAAACGTGTCCTCACGTCCTCTGGAGTTGACTTGCCCCCCCCAAGCCGCCGGCTGCCAGGTCTATCCTAGATTGAGGCACCGCGAGTCTCATCAAGCGTCCTCAGAGTATTCAAGGCAGACTCGATCACTGCCTTAACAAGCTCCGCACGCTCCTTCCTCCTCCACAAAGTACAATACGTGTCGCCAGTGATTCGAGCCCATGGATGACGAAGGACAATATCTCGCATCAAGGCTTTGGTACCGATTGAGTCAATGGCAATGTGCTTGCGGATATTGTTGAGGCAGTATGTGAGCTGGTTGGTTGAGAGTAGATCCATTGTGGAGGCTGTCTTCTCGCATGGAAATGTCAAAGACAGTAGGTTGGCGAATAACATGTATGTGTTCGTAGTTAGGTGCATGGGCGATAGAGTTGTTGTGGGAAGCCCTGGAGAGGCGGTATTGTAGTTGAGAACTTTAGAATATGGCTGGACATCCTGTGATGCAAGGTCGTCTTTTAGTGCTTCTTCAAAAGCGTAGCCCAAGACCTGAGACTGGAGCTCGAATGGAAGATGCAGAAAAGAAGTCATCTTTGTGATCCGATGATATGTACGTCCTGTACAATTGTTGCTTGCAGTTCCGGGAGCGTTGGTAGATCGTCTTGTCCTGAGATAGTTCAGGCTCTTTGATAGTAGGTGGACGATTTGAGAAAGCCGGCTGAGGATGGCAGATCTTATATTGGTACTCTTGATGACATCGTAAGCTATAATATCAATGATTACCCCTGACAATATTGTTGAGGTAAGGTTTGTACCTAAGTACATCGCGTCACTGAATACCTCACACGAGGTTACTGCTTGGAATATCAAGGCTGGTATCACGGTTAATCTTCTTGTCGTATGTGTACTGACTTTCATTCACATCGTCAGGTCGTAGGCGTATGCTGCTAGCACCGATATAGTCTCGGCTTTCTATAGCAAGCATAGTAATCACAAACACGTAGCCTGTCAGCCGGCGTATACTTAGTCTAGGCTTGGCAGCTAGCACGTTCTTTGTGATCGATAACACGACTCGAAGAAGATGGTGCTTCTACAGTGCTGCATATGCTGCAGTCTTGTCTATTCGCAACTTTCGCATCAGTGGCACTACATAGTTGACAACGTGCCGAACGTCTGACCCTGAAGTCTTTCTCACCACTGCACACGCGTCGATCCTGTCGAGATCGTATTCCAGGCAGGATGCTGGAGCTTGCTCGCTGTGGCAAGACATGGTATAGTTGACTATAGCATATCGATGCTATGATTGAGTAAAAGGCAAGCCGACATCGTGGCTCTTCGCCCGGTACACTCGTCACAATCGAGCGCTGTTCATGGTATGGTCTGTAAAAGGTGTCCAAGGAAATAGCGGAGAACGAGCGAGCATTTGAAGCAGAAGTGTTGGTATTTCTTCGTCGATGATAGTATGAGCACCGAGAGCAGGCGGCTATTCCTACACTCTCTAGAGAGTGTCGTCCCTAACATCGCTCACAATATCTTGGCCGGTCTGGCACATGACGGTAGCACGGCTATTGAGCTTCTCGGTGCATTGATTTGATAATAATCGAAGAAGATTGTCATTGCACAGAGCTTCCGGGCGCAAAAGTCGAATCTGGTCAAAATCTTGCTTGGGTCAGCCGAACGAAGAAATAGGGTCCGTAATTGCTAGCAGCTGTTCACCGGTCGATCCTAGGCCGACTTCCTGCTAGAACATGTGGCTTTAGCAAGTGTGTGTTTTGTACTTGAGGATATGTTGACTTGAGCACTTCTATGCATTCACTACGACGATAGAAATGTTTGCCTTGTACAATATGCCAAGACGTGGTGATCGTAGATCTCCAACCTTAACGGGGCAGCGGTCCGCTTGCCGAGCTGAACGGTGACGATGAATACACCTCATGGAAAAAAGGTTATTATAAAAAGGCATGGAAGAGGTGGAATGGCACATGTGGTCGAAGTCGCGAATCCTTATCGCGAGACACTTTTGCTCGGAAAGTCTAGGCAAGCACAAGCAGACCGACAAGCACGTCAGCAGGTGCATGGAAATTGATCCTCCAAGCATAAAGAAATGCTTCACGTGCATGCCTTCGGCCTCGGAAACACCCAAAGTAATGCTTGTCTGTGCTGTGATGCAAGGCTTCAGATCCGATGATGATGCTGGCTGGGCGGATTACCTCACTTTTGGTCAGACTTACCAATGCCTAATGCCTTTTTTTCACTTCCGACCTTCCCTCTGATCCCTGACAATATCCTTCCTTCCGTTCCGGAGACCTAGCGTTGCCAATACATATCACCTCACTTTCCTACGCGCCAATGAACCTAGCCTGAATCCTCGACACACGTACATCGCGCTACTACAGCAGACTTCGCAATAACACCTTGCGGCATCAGATACACCTCCTGGGAGACGCACAGATCACACTCAACTCCTACCATAATCTGCAGCCATGGCGATGAAACGGCGTTACGCAACACAATGCGCCACCATACTCGTACTTGCGACACTTCCTCTAGCGATGGCGCATGGTGATAAAGCTGCGCCAATGAACACGGACATGTCGCATCAAGGACATGGCTCTACAGCGACGATGAAGATGTCAGATATAGAGAGCTTATTGACGATGCCATCATACTTCTCACACCCAGAGAATGCTACGCTTTTGTACGCGCATATTGGTCTCATGAGCTTGGCATGGGGGGTATTGGGCCCAGTTGGTGAGTGTCCTGCGGATGGGCGCGGTGAGAGCTTAGCTGACTTGGTCGAAATCCAGCTGTCATGCTCAGTATCGCACAATCCCGACTCACCTTTCCCTCCCAAGTTGTCTTCCACGCCACAAATACCGCAGGCATCATCACAAGCATCGTCTACAACCACAAGACCCCAAACCTGTACGAAGGCAACGCGCACCACAAGGTCGGCTGGGCAATCACTTGGATCGCTACCGCATGGGTCCTCATGGGCTTCCTCAACCTGTATACCGATCGCGCGAAGCACGGTTACTCGGCACGATCGGCGCAACCAGCTAGCCAAGCTGCGATGGCTGAACATGAAAGAATGCATGGAATGCGCAAGTTTGGCGGTATAAGGGGGTCGGGAGACTCTGGGCTGGCTTCCGAGAGGAGTAGCGAGTCGTTGGCGGGTAGTTCTCGGTCGTCCAGTGTCCACAGCGATAGCCATGATGAGGATGAAGAACATCTCGCAGACGAGAAGAGCAGCTTCTTACAAGACTCCAGTGTAGATCGGGTGCTGTCGAGCAAGTTTCCAGGAGTCCTAGCCAGCAAGATTGTAACAGGCTTCGACATAGTCTATGTTCTTCTGGAACGATTTATGATCATCCTTGGATATGCTGCTGTTATATTTGGCATAGCCGACTGTGGTGGCATCGGTGGAGGCGATCATATATACAACATCGCCGCACATCTTGTCAAAGGCAGCATCTTCTTTCTGTATGGTATCATAACTTTCGGAAGGTATATGGGCTCCTTTGCGGATCAAGGCTGGGCATGGAACGCGAAGCCTTCCGAAGAAATTGTCGGATGGCGAAGCAAGGTCCCTTCTGCTGAGTTTGTTGAAAGCGCTGTGATCGCATGCTACGGGTACAGCAATATGTGGATGGAGCACATGGCTGCGAGTGATGGCCCTTGGACAGCTATGGTAAGTTGACTTGGAGACTGCTGAAGGGCAGCTCAGCTGACAGGTTTCAGGACATCGAGCACGTAGCTATTAGCATCCTCTTTGCCGCGGGTGGAACGCTAGGCATGCTCATTGAGTCTGCTCGAATTCGTCGCTTCCTCAACAACGCTATTTCTGATACACACGAAGATGACAAGTCCGTACCTGAACAATGGAGGGCCCCAAAGTCATACGTAAGTTGCTGGCCCAAGAATGGTTCTCGATTATGACCCTAACACGAGCAGTCACATTCGCTCAACCCGATACCTGGCTTGGTCGTGTTGTTGCTAGGATTTTCGATGGCCTCACATACACAACATTCTGCTTTGAGTGGTGCCATGCACAAATCCTGGGGAATTTTGTTTGCTGGATTTGCGCTTGCTCGAATGGTCACCTACATGAGCTTGTGGATTGCTCCAGTCACATCTTACATTCCTAGTCGGCCATCAAGTGAAATCGTGGCCTCTTGGTGCCTCGTTGCTGGGGGACTGCTTTTCATGGCATCGAATAAGGTGAATCACTAAGCTAAACATCCCTGATTTGAGTGCTAACTTATGACAGGACACGGTCCACGCGATGGAAGTCTTCGAGATTGATGCCATGGCGGTCTTCATGGTGCTTTCGAGTGTGGCTTTGCTCGTTCTTGCTCTCGAAATGATTATAGTATCTATCAAAGGCTGGGCGAGTGGCAAGCATGGTCCTTCGGAGGCACAAGCAACAGCGTGAAGGCGTTGCAGTGGTGAGACTCTTCGAGTTTGGATATTTCTCTTTTTCTTGCATTTTCATGGAGGCATTCAGTCAGCAAGTGGCATCGAGTCAGCATCGCTTTGACCCTTGAGATACCCTCCCCCAATCATGTACACACGTATAGATAATATAGATATCATAATGATAATGAATGGAAGCAGAATGAAGTTGAAGGTTGTTGTGTTGAAGTGGACTCCATACGGCGTCAGGGCAGAGATCTGTGGCCGATGACGTTCACGCGCGCGACTCCTTCCTTGCTTTTCGTCTCATCGTGCAACACCAAAACAATACAAGCACTGTGCCTCCTTTGCTTCTTGATATCTTACCTATCGCTTACAACAACCCCCCATCTGAGCTCACCATAGTCCTCCTCAAACATACTTTCTCGGCATCGCTAAGACTGCATCTTCTCAATAGCTTGTGACACTACGAACTTTTCAAACACAAGGGACACCGCCGCCATGTCTCGCCGCACGCCCAATGGAGCTGTAGACTCAGCTATGCAAGAGATTGGCAAGAAAGAAGGAGGCGCGCAAGAGAAGCAAGTGAGATTATTGGCGCAAGATAATGGACACTTTTCGATGGCAAGGTGTGTTTTGGTGGAGCGAGATGAAGAATACGATTGTCTGATTGAGATAATAGAGCCCTCCATGCTGCTGACTACGTGACGGCCTTGAACTGTAAGTCCTAGTAATCTGTAGAGGAGGAGAGCAACAGCAGACCCTAATACATCGTCAAGGCTTCTGCGGCATCATGTCCATCTTTTCCTCATTACGATACTGCATTGGGTCGCCGACAGATTACGGCAACCTCTGGGCTGCTCTCGCATTTATGCCATTCGGACTCTTCTTTGACTTTATGGATGGCAAGGTGGCACGCTGGCAAGGAAAGAGCTCGCTTATGGGTCAAGAACTAGACTCGCTCGCTGATCTGGTATGTTGCCTGAAGAAGTCGTCACGATTGCAAAACTGACGACAGTGATAGATCTCCTTTGGCGCCGCTCCCGCCTCTTGTGCATTCGCAATGGGCCTCCGCACACCCGTCGACCACATCCTCCTCACATTCTTCGTACTCTGTGGTCTCATGCGCCTTGCCCGCTTCAACGTCACAGTATCTACACTACCGAAAGACGCCACTGGCAAGTCCAAGTACTTCGAAGGCACTCCAATCCCTACATCCTTGTCGATATCTGCTCTCATGGCGTTCTGGTTGAGCCAAGGGTGGGTGCAGGACACCATGCCGCTTGGAAGTATGGGTGTTGGATCGTGGTGGGAGTTCCATTTGGCGACATTGTTGTTCGTAGGGCATGGCTGCTTGATGGTCAGCAAGACGCTGCACATTCCTAAGCCTTAGATGGAGGTCGCAGACAGGTGACAAAGCTGGGACGCAGTGGGCATGAAGTCAGGAAGTACTGTCAGGAAACTCGAGCTGAAGCAAGAAACAAGCTGGCTTTGCCAGAAGCTGCAGACGCAAACAGACATCTCTCAAGCCATGATGACTCTGTATTATGTATCGCAGAACCTAGCAGCTATCCTGCACATGCAGCCCTATCAAATGCTCCTCCCTACTAGTCCTAAATAGGGAAACGTGAAACCATCTCTCAGCTTGTGGTCGTCTTCTAGCATCATCGCTTCCTGAGACACTTCCGTCCTCGTCCCTCACTATCAGTCTCCTGTCTCAGACATCAAGTAATCATCAGTAGCAGCAAAGGAGACAGGCGGCCTTTCTCCGATAAGTAGCTGACGACGACGACCATCCCACACCGAACTCTACAACCTCGACCTGCAACAACAACATCAATCTTAACATCATCGACCAAGCCACTCACTTCCACCCGATCGACTGACTCTTCGACGCACGCAAGTACAGCAGCAGTCGTACCTTCTTTGCGACACTCGCACCGAAGAACAACCCCACCAATAGCCACTTTCCCGTCACAATGTCAGGCTGGGGAGATGGCTGGGGCAGCGGAGGAGAATCAAACAGAGGCTATCCTCCCCAAGGGTACCAATACCCACCACAAGGAGGTTACGGCTATGGAGGGCCGTAAGGAAGCGCAAACCCGGCGCCCGTAGTAGAGAAAGCTAACGAGTGTTGCGCCAGACCACCACAGCAACAGTATGGGTACCAGCAGCCTCCACCACCGCAGAACTATGGATATCAACAGCAGGGAGGATATCAAGTAAGAGGCTGTTCAGTTAGAGAAGAGCAACCAGGCTGACGCAAGTAGGGCCCCCCACCACAGCAACAAGCACCACCAGCAGGCAACTATGCATACTCACATCAGCAGCAATATGGCCAGCCGCCGCCTCCACCACAACAGATGCAGTCGTTCGGTACGGGTGCACCAAATGGCTATAGCTTTCAGTACTCGAATTGCACTGGCAGAAGAAAAGCGCTACTCATTGGAATCAACTACTTTGGCCAGAAAGGACAGCTCAGGGGTTGTATCAATGATGTCAAGAATATCAGCAATTTCCTAAACAGCCACTTCAGCTACAAGAGGTATGTCTCGTGACTTGGTGACCTGAAATGAGATTGTTCGTGGCGTCCCAGAGATGGCCCATCGCATCAAGTGAGCTGGGTCTGACGGCAACACCCTTATTGAAGCATGAATCCTGGTGTCTTGAATGACGTCCGCAATGCAGCACGATACTCTTGATCAGGACTCCAGTGGCTGAGGCGGCGCGATGATGGCTTACTCACGTTATTGTCGGCTCACGATCAGCTGTAGATTTGTATTTTGTGAAGAACATATCGCTAACTCGTGATTCTTTCGACCACAGAGAAGACATGGTCATCCTGACAGACGACCAACAAAATCCAATGTCCATTCCCACCCGTGCAAACATGCTCCGCGCAATGCAGTGGCTAGTCAAGGACGCACGACCAAACGATTCCCTCTTCTTCTCCTACTCCGGCAAGTCCCTGTCTTCTCCGGACACTTTCACACAACAATCTGAGCTAACGACCCGTACCAGGCCACGGCGGTCAAACGCAAGACACAAACGGCGACGAAGAAGACGGCAATGACGAGGTAATCTACCCAGTCGACTTCCGCTCCGCCGGCCACATCGTCGACGACGATATGCATGCTATCATGGTCACTCCCCTACCACCTGGTGTCCGCTTGACCTGCATTTTCGACTCTTGCCATTCTGGGTCCGCCCTCGACTTGCCGTACATCTATTCCACGCAAGGTATTCTCAAGGAACCCAACCTTGCCAAGGAAGCCGGCAAAGGGCTGCTTGGAATGGCCATGGGAATGGCCATGGGGAATTATGGAAGTGTAGCGAGTAGTGCGATGGGGCTGTTTAAGAAGGCGACGAAGGGTGAGGATACCTATCAGAGGAATTTGAGGACGAAGACGAGTCCGGCGGATGTGGTTATGTGGAGTGGCAGTAAGGATTCGCAGACGAGTGCTGATGCGCAGATTGCTGGTGGCGCTACTGGTATGTTGATGAAGTGGGGAATGAAGATGGGAGAGTTGTGGCTAATGAATAGTAAAGGTGCTATGTCCTATGCATTCATTCAGAGCTTGCAGAAGAACCCGCAGCAGAGCTACGTGCAGCTGTTGAACAGTATCCGCCAGGAACTTGACGCCGGTCAATACGACCAGAAGCCTCAGTTGAGCTGCAGTCATCCTATTAGTGAGTTGTTTTGCAGCCTGCAGTTGGAGATTGTGCTAACGAAAGCCAGACACGCAGCTTTTGTATGTGATGTAGGAACGAAGGGAATCGCGCTTCGGGCTAGAGTGCAGGAGAGGCGCCTCAAAGCATGCGACCTGAGGTGACCGGGGGCACTGATCTGCCCAGCAACACACTAGGATATGAAGCAGCTCCGACCACTTCCTAGATATTCTTGTATAGTCGCGACCTAAATCCTACCTACTCTACCTGATGCCAGCACTCATACAGCTTTGTTCTGCCAATAGATCCAATCGTGCGGGCTTCCAATCATTGAATGAGCATATGGCTACGAGAGCAGAGCATCCACTAATAGACCGAAGAAACAGTACGAAAAGGCTCGCCCACACTTATTGCTACTATGGCCCGTCGCACAACGTACCTGCCTGAATCACATTGCGTGAGGCATACCGGCTTCACATCTAGTCCCTTCCAGGAGACAGCTCCGCGCGCCATGCGCAATACAAACAGATACAGCCAGCAAATGCGACGGTAATCTAGAATCTGATGAGACATGATGGAAGGAGCCTCTGTTTGACGATATCGTTGCGTGATACTACTGTTAGAACCTGATTGATAATACGACGTGAGTATTATTCTAGAACATATATTGCTCTAAAGAGAGACGCGGACGGCATAGTCACAGTCGGTCGTCCCTCGTATTGACGTAGCCGAGGGGTATGGCGCTGCAGCTTGCTTGTTGTGGAGCTTGAGAGTGAGAGAGCGAGAGATCTTGTGAGCGGAGCGCCAACGGACTGTGAATGTGCCGAAGCGATTAGATCTTTTTAGAATAGACTACCCTTTTCAAGCTCGAGTTATGAAAGTTCGAAAAGTGAGGTAAGAGAGACTGCAGGTTTTTGACATTTGAGCCTGAAACTGGAAAATTTGAGTCAGAATGCTGATAATGGTAGGGTAGAGGGCTCAAAAGCGATGGATGACAAGATGTGAAGAGAGCCATCCATCCATCCAAGCTCGATTGGATGTTGAGATATTGTGGAATACTATTTCATCAATCGAGCAAGTATCCACATGAATATAGGAAATCCGACGACCAACAAAAATCCCAAGCGTAACTACTGTCAATGATGAGATCTGATATTGATTTTCTTTCATTTACTGGATTTCTGGAATCACTGGAGAAGGAAGCTCGAGTCTGTAAACGATGAATTTCGAGATATCTCCTATAAAGGCCCTAAAGAGATAGCGTTTGGAAGCCACTGCAATTACTTGCTCGAGTTGGCGTCGAGAGGTCGGATTGTTCGCAGCGAGAGCTGGAACCGGCGCAAGTAGAAGTGAGGATCAGCATTCGGGCGGCAACTTTTATGTGATATTATTATTTTCCTGCCAAATCTTACTCGCTCGTGATACTCCTGCGTAATCAATCACAATCAAGTGAAGAGCCTGTGTGATGTGAAGTCATCAGGCTTCGTTGTCCGTAGGTCTATCAAGCTATATTGCTCACATTACATACTCGAGGTGGGAAGTGTTCCACTTTTTCTCTTTTACAATAACGACAGTTCATTATGACTCAATACTATTCGCTCAATACCCTAGTTCTTGTCGGCCTTCCTCTTCAAAAGGGTCAGGCTATCGCCGATTCCACTGCCGTCCCCTTTTACGAAATTCCAAGTCAATGCTGTTCGATTGTGGATGGTCATTGTGCTGAATCCAAAGTGTGTCTGGTCGAGGTAGTCGGTAATTTGGAGGATCTTGCTGGGGTCGAGCGTGGTGTGAGTCTCGATGTTGCCTGCCTGTCCATTGACTGCTTGAGTCTTAGCATTGTCTCTTGGGGACAGAGGGCGATGATAAGAAAGAACCAAGAAAGATGGGCAAAAGATGGGTTAAAGATGGGCAAAAGATGGGCAAAAGATGAAAGCAAAAGAACGCATACCTATATGCACCATCGAAACTTTCTCGTTTGTTGTGTATGTGTTCCTGTCGATAATGGAGGAAGTGTCGATGGTACCATTGCGTCCCATGGGGAACATACGTTCATACCAGTGGATATGACCGGATGCGTAAAGGTCGACACCATGCTCGAGAAAGAGGTCTTCAAAGGCAGCACGCATACGAGCTTGGTAGGCGGAAACCGCGCTGGAGTACATAGGTCTGTGGCTCATGGCAATAACCCTGGTTGGAATTAGCATTTGGGTGAATAAATCAATCTACGAGCAGCATTTTGCATACCATGGTGTCTTGTTGCGGTCCACCTTGGCAAGATCGTTGGCTAACCACTGGTACTGCTCGTAATTTGAGTTGTTGAAGACACCACCGGCACCGCCAGCGATGGCACCAAACGGACCGGCATCGATGACTGAGGTTTGGTTTTTGAAGGGCAGAGGGCCGGCGTTCTTGTACAAAGCGAGATCGTCTTGGAAGGAGTTGGAAGGTGAGTTGGCCTGCAAATTGTGAGTAGACCAATATCGTAGGGATTTAAAGCACGTACGTAGTCGGTCTCACCATCAAAGCTGATGAAGTGAGCAAGACCGTAGTCGAAACTGTACCACATATTCTTCACACCACCCACTTCAGCTCCAGGCATTCTCCAGCGATTGTTGTAGGCGGTAAAGTTTCTGAGGAGATGTCAGCCTGTGGTGAAGATGGTTTTCCCAAGTCTGTGTTACCTTTGAGATGGCGGGCAACTGTAGTAAGTAAGTGCACTCTTGGAAGTAGTGGTATTCGTTTGGTTCAAGTTGAGATAAGCGCCCAAAATGTGGTTAGGCCCATCTCCTTCGGCACAAGCAGCTTCGTGGTTTCCGGGGTTGACCATATAAGGCATCTTCTGCGTGATAGGGTTCATCCACTGTTGCCAGATGTCTTCGTTGGTCTTTACTCTATTAGCTAGGTATTACCACGTGTTTCCATCATCATACCTCGTACAAGACACTTGCATCTCCTCCGAAGGGTGTGCCAAAGTCAGGGATTTCGCCAGCAGGAACAGGCTTCTTGTAGTGGGCGTCTTCGTTGCCGGGAGGGAGAGAGCTGCTGGTGCCATTGTAGCACTCGTCGACGCCTTCAATGCATCCAATGATTCCGAGGTAGAAATCATCACTGTAGCTGATGTCACCGCCGTGCCAAGCGAAAGCTGCTCCGTCTTGAGCAGCCTTGTTGAGCATCTTGTGGGTGCCTTGGGCGTTGATGTCTGTGGTGACATATCAGCTTGATGCCGAGGCTTTGTATAAGGCTTTACTTACATCCCATGTCGTTGAGGACAGCAACGGTGAACTCGCCAGCTTTACCAGCAGCACGACCAGTGGTGAATGACAAGATGTCAGACTCGGTCGTGCCGTTCGCAGCTTGGATCTGGTAGTAGTAGGTCGAGTCATCCTTGAGACCAATTATCTGCACGTCGTGGAAGAATTGATTGCACATCGTGACGAGACCGAGCGAGCATGGAGGAGTACGGTCGTAACTGAAAGTGGCATGAGTAAGAGGCTGATATGTTAGCAGGATCAGACCACTTACGTCGAGGTAACTCCAGTGGCAGTCTTCTTCAAGTTGCCTGAATCAACGCCATACATCACAGAAGGTGCGACACCCAAGCCAAAGGGCGTAGAGAAATGAACATTCATGCCCCCTGGTACAAAAGCCAGGGATACAACGTTGATATTGTTGGTAGGCTAGAGACGTCAGAACTCGACCACAATGGCACTCATGATTGCATCTTTACCTTGTTCTTCGCTGGCGTCACGGCAGGCTTCTCAACAAGACGAATGAAGCCCTTGCCATTGCCATTGATGCTCTGGTCAACCCAGTCGGCTATAGGGACAGCTGGGCCTGTATACGGGTAATTCTGTAAGATTATGGGAATTAGCAATTCGTTATACATATTCTCGTCAATGCTCGGAAGCATAGACTGAGGCATGACGTACAGTGTAGACGTCTCTGCCTTCCAACTTTGAGGGAAGTGCTTTAACGAGGGCAACAACAGCTGCAAGAGCTCCAGCTAGAGATGATGTCTTCATGGTGATCGTGGGAGTCTCGAATCACTTCCAAAGTCACTGGTATATCTTGCAGGAAAGAATGCTGTGTATCATGGCGACCATCCATGTATAAGAAGTACAATATTGGAAAGCTCGCACCACATCTTCCATGCAGAGTACGTAGCACGTAGAATTTAATATGGAGAACATGGAGAACATGCTGATACACGTGCGTTGCTTGCTTGGCTGTATGTGGATGCTCTTTCACTTCGAAAGAAGCACGTTCCGAGCTAGCACAATCACCTTCCTCAATCGAGCTAGTCGATGTGTGTGGCACTTTGCTTTGAGCAGCAGCCTGATACTCTCGCCAAATCAGTGCGAGATATTTGCGATGATGAGATAGCATCTACGGGACTGTTTCTGCTAGGAAATGGGGACAATTGTAGCTGCCAAGAGAGGTGGTGATGTAGAATGTTGGATGATGTTTTCTGGGCAGGACGATTCCACTGCCAGATATTGTACCTTCCTATTTGAGTTGAGATCAGGGATCTGAGAAGGGTATGCACGTCTGAACTCATGCTTCAACTCGCAACATTTTATTATCCTACGAAGATAGCTTTTCAGACTCTACGTGTTCTACTCCCGACATGTTCCCATAATTTCCATAGTCCAGTCACGAACTTGCCGTATACCAACTTTTCCAGTGCTACAAAGGATTCCATAACAGAGGGAATTTGTAGAGTTGCTCTGTGCTGGAAGAACCAGCTACCTCAGCGACGACTCATAACCACCGGCAGCCCTGCAGAATTCCAATGGCAGCTGTGCGGAGATTAGGAAGCAACTTATGTGCCATGATATCACCTGGAGTCAGCGAAAGGTGTCGTCCGCCACCCACTCATCACCAGGCAGTCGAGAACATCACCTTCCTCGGATTCGGCCAGAAGAGGCCCAGGCATTGTGGGAATGCACTCGAGACTGAAACGAGCAGGCCCAAGCCGGTGACACGGCATCATTGAGCTTGCGACGGACTATTAATGCTTGAACGCTTCTTTGGTTGGTACGCGGCAAGACTGGTGTTGGAGTTCTTGAAGCTGCTGCATATTACTCCCAAACTGGCGCTGCGAACCTGAGATGGAGCTGTGATACTTCGGTGTGCCTCGTGCATGTTGGGTGACGACATCTTACGTGCTGTATGTAATAAAGCTCTGGCATGCTATGTGTTTCGAGGACGTAGGATCAAACCGTGTCATAGTCCGCGTACGGGCTAGGACCTCGACGTTAGGAAAGCACCTTAGGCTTGCAAGATGATTGCTCGACAATATGTCCAGAAGCATCGTCACGAAAATAGGGACAAGGAAGCTCAGTTCTTGTCCAGTCGTGTCCTAAAAGTATACATCCCTAGCCAGTGAGAATGATATCGGCACAAAGCGCTGAATCATTGCGTCGCAGACTTGTCAGTGCTACGCTGTCAGCTGGGATGTGATGTGATGTACGTCGTTGTATTAGCACATTGACGAAATCTAGACCTTGAGACGGAGTTCCTGGAAGCAGCTCCTGCACGGCTATAGATCCTGCCTAAAAGGTGCCGTCGTCGGAGTTTCTGCAAGCAGTGTTTTGACATGAGTGGTCGATGAGCTCATCTGCCACTCTCACATGGTTTTAGTGTTTTCGCGGGAGCACGGCTTTTGTGCGGGGTTGGCGGTGATGGTGGTGGTGGTGGCAAGCCAAACGCGCCCGATTGCGTGTTGCGACGGCTCGGCAAGGTGTTGGTATCGTTGTCGTTGTCGTTGCGTTGGTACCTTGTCATTTGAGCGCGTGTGCCTGGCGGATGCTTGAAGTAGATTTTGGGTGGTTGGTGGTCAAGAAGGTCAAAGCGATAACGAGTGCTGTCGTGTGGGTTCACATTTCAGACGCTGATGTCGACGGGACAGCAGGCTAAAGTACTACGACTTCGAGCTTGACGACCCGGTGATGTAAGAGAAGCACATCCATCTCTATACTGCGATAGGTGGAGTGAGACTAACGCGACGTCGATGGCGCTGTAAACCTGACCCTGATGACTGTCGAATGTAAGAAAGAGCGGGTTTCAGGTCCGGCAGTCTTCGACGTATTGGAACACGCAGTATATCTCTGAAAGGTCACTCTGAGCCAGCTGCTGAACGGCTACGCGCCCTCGGCCGAATTGATATACCAACGGAGTTCCGATGATCAACGCATAGCTCTAACTGGTCGACGCTGCTATCATTCGCCGCTGAAGTCTTGAAGTACCTGAGACCCGAGGCTGCGGGAGACGGAGGTTTGTTTCTGTTCCAGCGGGCGGGTGAGAAACGTGTTATAGAATTGTATTGCGTCAACTAGCGGAATGTGCCTGGCTGGCTGCTGAGCATTGAGTATTGGGTTGAGCTGGAGACAGTGGGAGACTTACGAAGCTCGAGATATGTGGTTTCATGCTTGGGAGCTGCAAGGTGGTGCTGGTGAAATCTAAAAACGCAGTATAATCACGAGAGAGATTTCGAGGAACAGGAGTAGACAGGGGGCTAAATAATGGTCGCTCTAGAGCTACGCGACCCGGTGATGTAAGGAAAGCACCACTCCACTGTGTGATATCTGGAGGCGATATCCATGTGCTGTATGTTGACCCTCGATGTCGATATGATCTGTTGTTGGTGTTGTCGATGACCTCGGTCACAAGAAAGAGCGGATTTCAGGTCCGGTGTGGGCTTGCTAGACGCTGAACATGGAAGTTGCCGCACAAAGAAGCAGGGTCATGATCTATACTCTAGGAAGTCGTCTGGTATGTCACTATCGGCTTCAGTACCTTCCTTCTATGATGCAGCATTCCAATAGATCCTTCAGACGCTCCCAGCATGATATGAAACCAACAAAGATCGATCAAGCAGGTGGGATCGGGTTGTCAAATTGCATGTTTCAGCCCATGCACTTTTAGTTTTGGCTGACATACCTGACTCGATCATTTGAGGGACGGCAATCATGGTTTTAAGTGCCATGATTGGTCCGGAAAACAGGAGCAAAAGCCGCAAAAAGCCATAGTGACAACATTTTCGAAACGACGACCCGTCTAGGTCAAGAACCCTGACGGCGTGCTTATGATACTCATGTTCAGCCTATCACTTGTGGCGGCATTGACGCCAACCAATGTGGGTTATCAGAGCGAAACGCGAGAAACTCGAACCATAGTGCGCAAGTGGGACGAGATGCTAACGGAGTGGTCAGTGGTCAGTGGTCAGTGGTCAGCCGGCAGGACTTCCAGCATAAATCCCCGGCGGAGACCGCCATGTCGCCAGCATGCAGATCTTAACTTTGTGATCAACTCGACACTTCTCATAAAACTTCTTCTCTCTCTTTCTGTATGGTAAGCTCTTTCAAGTCGAGGTGTCACTCTGCTTATCTCGAGGTCGCTCATTGCCTCCTACAGGTTCAAGCAGTACTTGTAGCGACCACAAATCTACTCTCACTGCAAATCAACAACCACCGGCGTCTCATCCGCAACATCCCAGCAAATAGTCAGCTCTTAAGTTTACTCCAAGATCAGAGTATTGGTGCAGGCAATTCATTCACCGAGGACAGCCACGTTGTCATCCACTCAGCTCGGCCTACATTCGGTATGTCCCCTCCCTGAGAATTGTGTAACTCAGTACAAGTGGACGGACGCATTTAAGAGTTTAAGCTGACTTATTTACCAATAGCACGCCTTGTTGATCACTCGTACGGGACTGCCCCCGCCAGAGATAGATAGCTAGCAAGCTACTTTTTACTTTGCCGAGCAAGGGACCGCCTCTTCAGAGATACAAAAGACGACTGAGACTCTTCAGCTTCGACAACTTTCTATTCTCACTCCAACTCATCAGCCTCACCAACATCAAGGATATTTTCTTTTCCTCCTGAGACAACACGCTATATCACTGCCATTATCTATTCCGACTTGTACCTCGAGCCTGTCAACACCCTCATCAAGTCCCGATGGCACCATCAACACACCATCACGAACATGACACAGCACGTAAGCGTGTACCAAAAGCATGCGATCGTTGCAGACTCAAGAAAGTCAAGGTATGTCAAGTATCACCTACTCGCCTTACATGTTTGCCATACTCACACCTTTCGTAGTGCGATGGTAACATGCCATGTCCAAGATGCAAGCAAGAAGATGCCGTCTGCCACTACGGTGCTCGAAGAAAGAGTATAGATAGACCCGTCTCTTCTGGGTATGTCGAAGCTTGACCTCAATGGAAGATCAATGACTGACTGGACTTAAAAGGTATGTTGAGCAGATCGAAACACAACAAAAGATCCTCATCAGAGCTCTGCGTGAGACATGGAAGAGATATGCACCTGCAGAGTCACAGGGGCAGAGTGGAAGAGAGCCATCAATACACTCCATCGTGAAAGCTCTTGGTGTCCTCCAAAGCCTGGACGGACATCAACCTCTTCCAAAGGACTTCCACTTCAATGAAGACATCTTCGACACATCGTCGCAGACCTCACAGACATCATTCGATAATGGGTTCTCACCATATGAGATCAAGCCGGTCTCGACAGGTGTAAGCTTGCCGGACACATCTCTCGACCGAGTGCCATCGATGAGCCGCAACAACGACTCAACGTCCTCTACCTCTTCAAGGGCTCACTCTCCTTCGACACACGCTACTTCTCTATCACCATTCTCTTCTGGGTTGCCCGATATCAAGGAGGATCCCATGCTGGGAGATACCATGTCGTTCAAGCCTTTACGACCAAAGCATTGTCCAATGCCACCTCGAGTCAACACTATGCCAGTCAAGCCAGTTCCTTTGGACGTACCTTTGCCTATTGACACTCCAATGCACAACACACCCGAGGAACTTACCTATGACACGAGGTTCATGCCAGTCGAACAACAGCCATGGCAGATGAACAATGACATGAGCTTCAACCCTAGCCTCATGTTGACACCTGGACAAATCATGATGAACTACGGCAACATGCCAGCATCTCAAGTCGCCGATGACAGCTGGCAATCCTGGATCGATCTCAACCCAAAGTATGCCTCTCTCGATCCTTTTGTTTGGGCACAGTTTCTTTGCGTCGATCGTTGAGAGAAGTGCTTCATGTCTGGGGAGGAAGACTTGTACTCTTGACGGAAGATGTTTCTTTTTGTCATTTCTTTTACGCGCACATCAAGCAGCGAATCCTTGCTAACTATATATCTTTTATCAGTCAGCAATACGTCAATATGATGTTCCAACCTTGATGCTTTTGCGACATTGGTAACAACTATCTTTGGGATAGTACCCTCTCACACAGTTACACAGCACATCGACATAGCTCTACAGGAAACAAGAGCAATGTGTTGATTGTCTATTCATGCAGAGCTTTTGCTCAATCTTGAAATTGCTTCTTTTGGTTGGAGGAAGTCAAGAAGAGGAGGACGTCTCTTCGCGCAGAACAGTGTTGCGAAAGACTGAAACCAAAGTTGCGTCTTGCTCAAGACAGAACTACACGGTACGGTGGACGAGGAAGAGATGACCCATGAATGAAGGGGTGACGCGGTGATATGCAGAAGAGGCGTGGGAAAAAGAGGGACGATGAAGGAAGTAGCGATCCTGATGAGACCAGACGAAGCATGATGTACAAAATAATGATGATGATATCTTCACATGATCTTGCCTCGATGTCGTTGTTCTGTTGATGCTGTTTCTCCCAGGCACGCCACTTCACCCCCACCTACTCGTCATCCGCGACATGTTTACCCGGAGGTAGGCTAAAACATCACCACACGTTGTCCATCAACAGTTCAAGATTGAGCAAATTGGAAATCGTATGGCTAGTATCTTAAGATCTCTACATACGACATCTTTCCCGAAAACAGCATACATCTACAAAAGAATCTCAGTTCCCAAGCAGCTTCCTCAGATACACAACAGCATACCCCGCAGTCACTTCTCCACATCTACAATCAAAATGTCCAGCACTATATCAGACACCCCCGTCGAGTTCCTCGCTACTGGTAAGATTCGGGCCCCTGTCTCATGTAGAGATGATGCTAATCAGTTCTCTTGCCAGGTGCTATCATCAAGAACTTCAACATTGCCGGTGTGAACATTGCGCTTGGCTTCCCCACTGAAGCCATTTACAAGTCCACAGGAAATGGTTAGGCTCTCATAATCCAAGTACAGCGACTGCAATTGACACTTAACAGGACCCTTCTTCGGCGAGACCATTGGTCGTGTCGCCAACCGTATCTCTGGAGCAAAGATCGAGAGCCTGAACGGCGGAAAGAGCTACAAGCTTGAGGCCAACGAGGCCGGCCGCACAAACCTACACGGTGGAAGCAAAGGATGGGGAAAGCAGACATGGGAGGGACCTAAGCCTGTGAACAGGAACGGCCGTGAAGAGGTTATGTTCAAGTACCACAGTCCTGACGGTGACGCCGGGTTCCCTGGTGCTGTTGAGGCCAGAGTGTACTACTCCGTCGAGAAGGTCAAGAACGACGGTGTCCAGCTTGACTGGGAATACGAGGTCGAACTTGTCGGTGATGGGGTTGATGAGACTGTTGTCAACGTCACCAATCACGGGTATGCTCAAGCACTTCTCACACTCTCACATACCAACTAACACACTTTCCACAGCTTCTGGAACCTCTCCGGCGATTCCTCAATCGAAGGCACTGAGCTCACTCTCGATACCGCTGACCACCTCCCCATCGATGGCCACGGCATCCCCACCAAAGAGATCACATCCTTCCCCGGTGTCACCGCAAAGAAGTCCGTCACCCTCGGCGCAAAAGACATCTCCATCGACCACTGCTTCGTCCTCAACAAGGATGCCAAGTCGGTCGGCATTGACACCCGAACATCTGGTCTCCAGCACGCTCTGCACATGTACCATCCCAAGACTGGCATCCATCTTGATGTTGAGACTACCGAACCCGCGTTCCAGGTGTACACTGGTGAAGGTATCAATGTGCCAGAGATCAACGAGGGTGGACACAAGGTTGCTGCAAGAGGCGCGAGATCTGGTATTGCGATTGAGCCCAGCAGATATGTTAATGCTGTCAATGTTGAGGAGTGGAAGCATATGGTTGCGTTGAAGAAAGGTAAGGTTTGGGGATCTAAGAGCAGATTCACTGCCTACAAGCAGTAGTTTGAGACTTCAACCATGCAAAGGGAGGAAAAGTTGAATGGATATCACGGTCGTATAATATAGATGCTTGATTGAATAGCCACGAGCATCATGAATAGATATTTGCCCCTTTTGCATGAAATCCTCGACCTCGGCGTGTTTGTTCTGCCTTCAACAACAAGAACCTCCAACAATACCATCATCACTCCTTCGCCGTCCCTGTTATCGTCACCAGCGGCTTCACCAATTCAAATTCAAGGCTGAGTGATCATCGGGCTGTGGACTCTTTGTCTGCCTCACACCAACATTGCCAGCAATCCGGCGGACAAAATGACTTCTCTGAACCCAGCACTTCGCTACCAGGTCATCCGCATCTACAAAGGTTGGTCATCCTTGTCCTCTTTCGCTTTCTGTCTTTGTTATTCCAAAGAATCCTCGTGCGTGGCTCATTGGCACCTTCATGCCTGTGGGCTTTTCATGATCTTCGCCACCTCCTCTGGCTGCGTTGGGATGCTCACACCCTCACTGCTGCCTCGCCACGTGGCTACAAGGCAGTGTGGTCAGACCGAATTATGGATGGCTCTCATTTGTCTACGCTTGCTCGCACCAACTGTTCCGCTTGCCAGCCCCGCCATCTCCAATCTACGCAGTCTCACACGGCTAGCCATCGTCACGTGGAACACCTCTCCCTGCTTTCCTCCGTCATCTACTTTTTGCATCATTACATACCTCTCTTTCCATCTTCCTCTACTTCTATTCACCAAGCTCGACGCGTGCTGACAATCATCTTCAGAACTCCTCTATCTCGGCCGCGACTACCCTCTAGGCTTCAAAGAATACTTCCGACCACGCTTGCACAAGGCATTTGCCAGTCAGGCAGGTCTGACGGATGAGGTGGAGATCAGAAAGGGGATTGAGCGAGCGGACTTTGTGCGGAAAGGTACGCTAACATCGTACTATACTTGATTTCCATCAAAGCTGACAATCACAGAAATCGAAGCTCTGTAAGTCTTGCACACAGGGCACCCTATGTACGATTGTTTGTATGCGCTAAGCATTCAAGACCCGATTGCCATGTTTTCCCTGTGAGTGACTTGTGACTGACAGCCACACTAGATATTACCTCAAAAAGTATCGCAATCTGCGGCAAGCATATCAGCAGTAATGATCAGGGTCTTACGACATGATCTTCGAGTACATACTACATAGTGTCATCATGGTCTCAAAACATCGTTGACGGCAGCAACAAGAAGTACGCAGATTTTGATGATGTTGAACTAGCAGCAAGCTTCGCCGAAGAGTAGACTCCCATCATCATGGTTGGGAGAAGTCACAAAGAACTTCTTCCAACGGGATAAAAAATGGCGCATATCCTCAGACAAGCACTTCCCTCTACCTCCAGCTACAGTAGGAGTGCTTGTCCTTTGAGCGGAGTAATGGTCGAAACCCTGTATCACACTACATCCGGCAGTCTTGAAAGACTGCTAAATGCTGGGAGGAAATCACTTTCTACTTTTATTCCCGGAAGAGATGTTTCTCACATCGTTCAGCAGAGCGAACGCGTTTCTTCACAAAACATTCTTCAGCAGATAGACTATCCGGACCACAAGGCGTAGCCCTGGAAAGTTACCATAAGCTAGACTACCAGCTGGGTCACATCCTGGACTGTGGACTTGGTCGGTCGAAGATGCAATATCACAGTTCTTGCGATTCTGGCTTTTCCGAGATCAACACCCATCAGCTTACAGTCACGCATCAAGAATTATACGGAATATTGTCTCGCGCTTTTTCTGAAATTGTCCACGCATCTTCTAGCACTATGTCCGACACAATTTCTACCTCCTCATCAGCCTCGTTGGCGTGAGGTGTGCCCGATAGGTAGAAAAAGCCCTCTGGAAGAACACTACTACTGTTTCTTTGGTTGTCCGTACGCTGAGATCCGCCGGGCCTTGGTCGATTCAATGGCTCTCCAAAGGTGCTGTCATCCAAACATTGGCTCTTTCCACGGAGTGCAGGCAAAGATCTGACAAGGCGCGACCGTGGATTACTTCAAGCTACAACATCCACACCTAGTGTCCGGACGGGTTGGACGTCGCTCCGCGTTGTGCTCACGCCCAGAAACACGGCGTTTCGAAATTAGTCTAGCACTCAGTGATCTCATTGTACTGATTCACAGCAAAGACGTTCAAATGGCTCAAGTCCGTGCTGGGAGAGAGGTCCCCAATACTGCCCGAGCAGACGCAAGCCTGCAAACACAATATCAAGCTTCCGAGCAAGAGTGTGGTGCTTCGAATAACAGCATGACAGGGGTTGGGGAGAGGTACGATGCTCCCGTAAGCGAGACGTTCAGAGCACTGGTGCGCCTCATCTTCATGAAATTTTGTTATCATCAGCAACAAATTTGCGAGAGGTACGACACGTCCTCGGGCCAGAACTTGGTCACGGCCGGCGCGGCTCGCCAACATGAACAGTTTGACTCTCGACAACGAATTGGAGAAAGCTACGAAACTGTCTCCAGCCGAAACATGACCTGGTAGCGAAGTGCTGGGTTCAGAGAAGTCATTTTGTCCGCCGGATTGCTGGCAATGTTGGTGTGAGGCAGACAAAGAGTCCACAGCCCGATGATCACT
>Ga0115845_100023_pt1 | contig 25165 bp, 24 predicted proteins | sample InSIn1SAF170_2_FD_83859 | JGI IMG/M metagenome (GOLD analysis project Ga0115845, IMG submission 83859) | reverse complement strand
ATGTGAGTGATGGACGGTTTCTTTGGCACACAATTTACATAGCTTGTGACCAGCGATTTCCATCAGGGGTATATGATGGGTAGGGCAAAGTGTTTCCGTTGTTTCTGTGCGAAACTGGAGCGTTTTAAGCATGGTATTCATGATCACTCTCCTAAATCCATTTGGAATTTTCTAAAAAATCCTCATTTTTTTCTTCAAAATTTGAAGATGAAGATGAAGATGAAGATGAAGATGAAGATGAAGATGAAGGGCATGGTTCAAGCATGACTTGAGTAATACTCGGGTTCTTCTCAGGAGCTGCTTGAGCATTTACTTTTCGTTGCTTGGCTGATGCTTGAGCATTACTTGCGGATTTCCCCCAACGTACTTGAGCTGCATTTTTAGCTTTATCAGATTTCATTTGCTGATTTTGCAATGCTTGGCTTTTTAAACTGCTTAAGAAATTTGAATGAATCTGCTCAGACTCGACTTCAAACAATTCTAGGGCCATCAGCGTATTTAACAAAGTTTTAGCCTTGGTGTGCTGCGGTAATTTCGTGATGCTACAAACAGTCGCTAGGTCGTGAGGAATGGCACCATTTTTCCAGAAATCCATCATTAACAGCAGTGCCGCACCAATTTGTTCTGCCGTCATTCGTGCAAATTTTGCCTGTAGGTCGCCAATATAGAGTGGCATCCAAATTGAAATATCTTTATGCATGTGTTCACCTTTTTATAGGTATAGAGGGGCTAAGGTCATCGATTTGATGACCTTTTATGATTGTTTTATTAGTGAGCTAGGCTCATTAACCGGAAACGGGCCTGTTGAGCCAAGTCATCGTAATGAGCTTGCCCTTCATCCAGCATTCGCTGTAGCCAGAGTCTTAATGCTTGGTGATCATCGAAGCATTTATTGATTTCCAGCAAAAAAGCCAGATTGTGCAGTTTGGGAATGTGTAGCTCATGGATTAATTCACGAGCGACCATATCTGCTTCTGGGCTAACGACTACGCCGCCAAAAAAAGCTTTACTGTTCATGGACAAGCTTCTCTGTATTCAGTCTCTCCAGCATGGCTTCAAAAGCACTACCATCGCGGCGCGTAACATTAGGGATGTAACGGCTATAGACCCGGAATAGCATTTCAGTCGTTGAATGTCCCAGCTGGCGTGCAATCCATTCTGGGTTCTCGCCTGCCGACAGCCAGAGCGTAGCTGCAGTATGACGTGTTTGATAAGCACGACGAGGTTTTAGCCCTAAATAGCGTAGCAGGGGATGCCAGACACGCTTATTGACCAGGCGATAATCAAGCGGCCCACCATCGCGATTACAAAATACAAATTCTGATTTTCCAGAATTTAAGCTTTTTTTGTTGCAGAAAGGCCTGATAAACCCGATCACTCATCTGGATCGTGCGGTCAGAACCATAAGTTTTGGTTCCACCAAGCTCCCCATTCACCAATGCTTCACGAATGTGGATTTCCCGACGTTGTAAGTCCACATTTTTCCATTGCAAGCCATCGATCTCACTGGTGCGCATACCTGTGAAAAATCGAACAGTATAATAAGGCTTAAAATCATCACGAACTGTGGCAAGGATTGCGTGTACTTCCTTTAATGAAAAAGGTGTTACTTCAATCTTTCCTTGCTTTAAGTTCTTGATATTTTTATAAGGGCTATCAAATTCATATCGTTCGGCAGCACTATCGAGTATCATACGAAGCACTATCATAATCTGGTTGATTCTTGATGGTGAAAGGCATTCTTGGTTTTTTCCGTGAGTCACTTTGGCGAGGGATGAACGGAATCCAAGAATGTCTGACTTTTTAATATTAATAACAGGAATTGCGCCAAAAAAAGGGATCAAGTACTTTTTGATTACAATTTGAATTTTCTCCTTATAACTTGTACGCCACTCTATTTCTTTATCAGTGAACCAGATTTCACAGAACTTTGAAAATAGAGGTGTTTTAGAGCTGATTTCATTTACTCTGTTTTCTGCATTTTTGATTTCTTTCAAACGAGAACTTTTTGGAAAGTACTTAGCATAGTCAAAAATACCCAATAAGATTTCCGCTTCCATTCGCTCAATCACTTTTTCAAGCTTTTTGCGATTCGGAGCATTGTCTTCAAGAGCTGTTGTTTCACGACAACGGATGTTTAAGTATCGAAAATCGACACATAACTTACCGTATCTAGTACGGATGGCAGCCATAATAATATCCTCCTTATTGAAGTTGTAGGCTGTGTAGCGAGCCTAAAGTGGTTTTAGTCATATCTTCTTCAATACGCTCCCATACATATAAAATTTTGCGTCCACCAAAAGGGCGGATGTAATGAATACCTTCGATTAGAACGCTATCCTTTAACTGATTACGAATGGTACGTTCGTTATAATGGATTCGTTCTGCCAATTCTTTTGTAGTAATATAAGTAAGATTCATGTTTGTATCCTTTTATAAAGTATCACAATGGTGTTATTTAAGATCATAATGCAATAATAAATGCGTTTAATACATCATGCAAGTACTTTATTACACAATGGTGGTAATTAATGATAGTTTGTAACTTGCCTGTTCTTTTGGCGGAACGAAGAATGAAAGTGGCAGATGTAGCTCGGGCAAGCGGAATGAGTAAGACGACTTTACATAAGCTTTATAATGGTCAATCAACTCGTATTGATTTTGAAACATTAGAAAAATTGTGCGTATTGTTAAATGTAGACGTTGGTGATTTATTAAAGTTCAAGCCAGATGAATAATTATTGCTAATAAAAAGCGTCATATAATTTAATAATTTTCTAGTTAGTATATTGTTTTTATTAAGTATTTTTGGTGACCAAATTTGGTCACCATTTTTTATAAGAGATTAAAAAGCTTTAATGAAAGCCATAAGGGAGTGCTTCAGGTTTTTTTAAAAATTACTCAGTTCATATTGAGTAGAATTCATGCAAAAACTTAAACATGTTGATCTATAGTTGACATTGATAGGGCACGTTTTGGTCACTTTTGGTCACGTAAGCCCACTCTTAACTGATCTAACTTAACTTTTTACTCACTTTGAAGCTGATAGCTTTATAGACTGAAAGAAAAAATGTTATTTAAAATCAACAACGAAAAAGCCCCAATCTTTCGATCAGGGCTTTTTGAATTTGGAGCGGGAAACGAGACTCGAACTCGCGACCCCAACCTTGGCAAGGTTATGCTCTACCAACTGAGCTATTCCCGCGGAGTCTATAAAGTTTTTTAAATGAAAAAACTAAATGAAAAAATTTTGAGCGGGAAAGGAGACTCGAACTCCCGACCCCAACCTTGGCAAGGTTATGCTCTACCAACTGAGCTATTCCCGCATGCCGTGTATAATACAGCATGCAAAAATGTGGTCAACACCTTTGTTAAAAATCTTGCATCAATTGCATAAAATAAAAGCAAAATGCTGTAGACCAGACAATAAATAACCAATATTCATATAAAAATCAATAAATTTTCGCCACAATCAACGGATTGCATCTGAACAGATTACCGAAATACTCGGCAGAACAAGGTATACTGAGACCATATTTTTGAAGATTGGAGTCAGGCCATGAGCTTAGAACAACAACTGAAAGATCGTTTGGCGCAATTATCCCCAACCCATTTGGAAGTGGTGAATGAGTCTTCGGGTCATGGTGGTTATTTCCCGGGAAAAGAATCGCATTTTAAAACCGTGATTGTGAGTCAGGCATTTGCCGGTTTGCGCCCCGTCCAGCGTCATCAGAAAGTTTATGCTGCTGCGGGTGATCTGCTGTCAAAAGACAAGATTCATGCGCTGGCCATTCATGCATTTTTGCCTGAAGAATGGGCAGGTCAGGATACGACCAGTCCTGCTTGTGCACACGCACCTAAAAACTAAGAGGAAATGATGGAAACCCAACTTTTAGTCAAGATTATCCATATGTCGGTAGCAGGACTGGCGATTGTCGCCATTCTTGCCCGTGCCTTGACCTTGTTTGTCGGCACACAGGGAAATATGCCTAATCCGGTAGCACGTACAGCGCTAGTCGCTTTACAGCATTTAGCTATCACGGTGATTGCACTGACCGGTATAGTATCGCTCGTCCTGAAAGACTTTGATGTACAGCCTTGGTTCTATGCCAAAGTCATTTTATTTTTGGTGCTGGTGTCCTCGCTAGGCAAAGCCTATAAAAAAGATGATTCGATCTTGCTGTCGCAGCGTCGGGCTGGCTTAGTTATTGCTGTAGTTTCATTGGTGTCTATTCTGGCTTTGGTGATGATCAAGCCGAATTTTGGCTAAAAGCAGGCTGGCTGTGATGATCAGCACAGCCAGTCCATGCAAATAATTAGAAAATACAAATGTTGTAAAAGTAATTAAAAATGTGAGGAGGGGGACATGCGTACACGTGTGGTATTTAATCAAAAGGGTGGGGTAGGCAAGTCGAGTATTACTGTCAATCTGGCAGCAATCAGTGCACATCAGGGCTTAAAAACCTTATTGATTGACCTGGATCCGCAGGCCAACTCTAGCCAGTATGTGCTGGGCGATGATGCGACGTATTCTAGTGACAAGCCGGCACTCGAACCAAATATAGAAAACTATTTTGAAGATGTACTCGGTAATCAGCAAAGCAAGGGCCTACTCGGCAATGCGATTGGCTCGATTTTAAAAAGTCGTAGCAAAGGCTTGGAAAGTTATGTGCATCAATCCTCTTTTAAACATCTGGATGTCATTCCGGCTAGTCCAACGCTGGGTGCATTGGCCCATGCACTGGAGTCCAAGCACAAGATTTATAAGCTACGAGATGCCTTGCAACAACTGTCGGGGCATTATGACCGGGTATTTATTGATACACCGCCTGCATTCAATTTCTTTACCCTCTCTGCTCTCATTGCGGCGAACCGCGTGCTGATTCCATTTGACTGTGATGTATTTTCTAAACGTGCCCTACAGACCCTGATTGAAAATGTCATTGAAACCCAGGATGACCATAATGAAGGGCTGGAAATCGAAGGGATTGTCGTGAACCAGTTTCAGGCACAGGCCAAATTACCGCGTGAAGTGGTACAGCAACTCAAAGATGAAGGGTTGCCGGTCCTCGACAGTATGTTGCCACCGTCAATCTTGATGAAAGAATCTCATCAGAAAAATCTGCCTTTGATTTATTTGGCTACTGATCATAAATTGACTCAGGCGTATCAATCGTTGTTCAATGAGATAGAGCAGAATTAAGATCGAGTTAGCTATGAAACTTGTGAAAATAAGCCTGAGTATTGCTGCACTTGCATTACTGAGTGCCTGTGCAACGCCGGTAAAACCGACTTATGTGTCGCCAACCCTCTATCAGACCTTGGGTTGTTCGCAACTACAGGGTGAATATAACCGTATTCAGCAGTATATCGACAATGGCGTTGAGCCACCGAAACGTACTGGCGTCGGTGTGGGCGTTGGTCTTGGTGGTGGCTGGGGCAGTCGCGGTGGTTGGGGTATTGGCCCGAGTGTTTCGGTCAATATGGGACAGTCATCCGATACCAAAAGAACCGAACTGGCACGGCTTTTAGGCGAGCAGGAAGCGATTGTACAGGCCGCGCGTTATAAGAACTGTCCGATCATCGTTCAGCAGGCGACGCCTAAATAAATCATTCAACATTAAACGGATAAATGCTGACTTTAGGTCGGCATTTTTTATTGTTTTCATCAAGAATAGGGCGGTTTACATTAAGATAAAACTCACGGGAAATTGACCAGAGTGTATATAAATCTGAAATTTATAAGCTTGTTATCCCACTCCCATATTGATTAAGCTACAACCTTGGCCCGGAAAAGTTCATTGCGATGATTGAAAATTGGTTATTTGTTTTAGGACTCATTGCTGTGTTGATGGTTCCAGGGCCCGCCAATGCCTTGGTGGCCAGCTCTGCTCATCAGCAGGGGCAGGCTAAAACCAGTCTCTATCTTCCTGCCATTTTGCTCGGCTATTTTTATGCCATTAATGTTTGGGCCTTGTTGATTCATCTGGCGTCACCGATCTGGCCAAACTTTAAAGGCTTCGTCTATGTACTGAGTACCATCTGTGTGGGCTGGATGACCTTGCATTTATATAAGGCTCAGCAGTTAGAACGTTACAGCAAAAACCATCCGCAGATACGTCCCTGGCAAATGTTTACAACTACCCTAAAAAATCCTAAAGCAGCATTGTTGGCCTCCGGGATTTTACCGATGGAAACCTGGCAAAGCCCGACCAACTTCGTTCTGGTTTTTGCTGCCTTTAGCTTGAGTACCGTTCCAGTCGGGATTTTCTGGATGGTCTTTGGTCAGGCCATATTGACCAGTCCATCTGAAAAAATAAAAGCCGGCCTCATTTATAAAGGCGCGGCTTTATTTGTCCTGCTTTGTCTGATCCCACTCCTGATCAGGCTATGGGATTAAACGCACAGGCTGTAAAAAATCTTAATCTAAACAGTTCTTAAGCTGTTTTACTTTTTTTGAGCTTTTGTTGAATAAAGCCAATCACACCTGGCAATACACTTAAAATAATGATGCCAAAAATCAGATAGGTAAAGTTATCTTTGACGATCGGCATATTGCCAAACATATAGCCCAAAATGACAAATGAGCCAATCCAGGCGAACGCACCCACCACATTATAGGTCAGGAAATATTTGTAATTCATGCTGCCAGCACCGGCGACGAATGGTGCAAAGGTACGGGCAAAAGGAACAAAACGCGCAAAAATAATGGTCTTACCACCATGTCTGGCAAAGAATTGCTGAGTCGCCAATAAGTGTTTTTTATTGATAAAGCGCGATTCGATCTCGAAAACCCGAGGACCAATATATTTCCCAATATGATAATTCAAGGTGTCGCCCAATACTGCCGCCACAAACAAGAGTGGAATCAGCACCCATGGATCCATCGCACCAGTAGAGGCTGCCAGTGCACCTGCTGCAAATAGCAAGCTGTCGCCGGGCAGGAACGGCATCACCACCAGACCTGTTTCTACAAAGATAATCAGGAAAAGAATGGCATAAATCCAGATCCCGTAATTGGTGATAAATTCAAGCAAGTGATCATCAACATGCAAGATAAAATCAATCAGTTCCATGAGCCCAGTACAAGCAAAAGTGTGGTCAAATCCTAACAGCCCGGGGCATGAAAGTCAGTACCAGAAAGTAAAATAATTAGCGCTTCATCCATCTTCAATTGAGCCAAAATTTCTCTTACATATTATCTTCAGATTTTTATAAAAACAGGCTTAGTTGGATTAAATCTTGGGCTTAAAAATATAAAAATGACAGACTAAGAAAGGCATCCGAAGGGATGCTTTGTTGTGCTAGAAATATAATGCAATCAACTAAATGTATACCTCATGCGAATTGTGTGCTTAATGCGCTGAAAAATGTTAGAATACGGCGCTTATCTTTCGTTTGCCTTTCATAGTTGTTCGTCATGACTACCAATACTCAAATTACTGAAGATCGTATCCTGATTCTGGATTTCGGTTCTCAATATAGTCAGCTCATCGCACGTCGTGTTCGTGAAGCTGGTGTATATTCTGAAATGTATGCCTATGATATGTCTGAAGAAGACATTCGTGCATTTAATCCAAACGGTATCATCTTGTCTGGTGGACCTGAGAGCGTTCACCTTGAAGGCAGCCCGCGTGCGCCACAAGTGGTATTCGAGCTGGGTGTGCCGGTATTGGGTTTTTGTTATGGCCTGCAAACCATGTGCGAACAGCTTGGCGGTAAAGTTGAGCCAGGTACTGTGCATGAGTTTGGCTATGCAGAAGTAGATATTGTTGTACGTGACAAGCTGATCGGTAATTTACAGGACCGTGAAAACCAGCTGCATGTCTGGATGAGTCATGGTGACAAGGTTGCCCGTATTCCAGAAGGCTTCCAGATCACTGCACAGACGCCTAGCTGCCCAATTGCGATGGTATCTGATGAAACTCGCCGTTTCTATGGTATTCAGTTCCATCCTGAAGTGACACATACGTCTAAAGGTGCAGAATTACTGTCGAACTTCGTGCATCAAATTTGTGGCTGTCGCGGTCTGTGGACGCCAGAACACATTATTGATCTACGTGTAGAACAGCTTCGCCAACAGATTGGTGATGAAAAAGTATTACTAGGACTTTCTGGTGGTGTGGATTCATCTGTAGTGGCAGCGCTGTTGCATAAAGCGATCGGTGATCAGCTGACCTGTGTATTTGTAGACAACGGTTTGCTTCGTTTGAACGAAGGCGATCAAGTGATGCAAATGTTTGCTGATAACATGGGTATCCGCGTGATTCGTGCTGATGCTGAAGAGCGTTTCTTGACTGCGCTTGCAGGTGAAGTTGATCCTGAAGCAAAACGTAAAATTATTGGCCGTGAATTTATTGCTGTCTTCGCTGAAGAAGCACGTAAATTAGATGGCGTAAAATTCCTTGCACAAGGTACGATTTATCCAGACGTGATTGAATCTGCTGCAAGCAAGCAGGGTAAGGCGCATGTGATTAAATCACACCATAATGTGGGTGGTTTACCAGCAGATCTAGCGTTTGAACTGGTTGAACCATTACGGGACTTATTTAAAGATGAAGTACGTAAATTGGGTACGACTTTAGGCTTGCCACACAGCATGATCTACCGTCATCCATTCCCGGGCCCAGGTCTAGGTGTGCGTATCTTGGGTGAAGTGAAAAAAGAATATGCAGACATTTTACGTCTTGCGGATGACATTTTCATGCAGGAACTGCGTGCCAGCGGCTGGTATGACAAGACTGCTCAAGCATTTGCAGTATTCCAGCCAGTAAAATCGGTGGGTGTAGTCGGTGATGGCCGTCGTTATGCATGGGTGATTGCACTGCGTGCGGTAGAAACCGTGGACTTTATGACGGCTCGTTTCGCGCATCTTCCTTATGATTTAGTCGATAAGATCTCGACCCGTATCATGAATGAAATTGCTGAAGTTTCTCGTGTTGTGTATGACGTATCGTCTAAACCACCAGCAACAATTGAATGGGAGTAATTTAGGGGTTTCGGACAGCACTGCTGTCCGCCTAAATTACGCCAAGCGCTATGCGCGTGGCAGTATCTGGTTTATCAGATATAACCTAATAAAAAAGAGCGCTTCGGCGCTCTTTTTTTGATTTATACTGAATAAAAATAAACCTTTAAAATCTAAAAAATGCCTTTACCTACTTATGATCAATTAATGCTGCCTTTAATGAAATTATTATCAGAATTAAATGAGCCAATAAAAATTTCGGATGCTGCGAATATCCTAGCTGAACGTTCCAATTTACACGAAGAGGATTTAAATAAAATTCTTCCGAGCGGGAAAAATATATTTAAAGATAGAGTGGCATGGGCAAAGACCTACTTAGTTAAGGCGGGCTTAGTTCAACAACCGAAGAGAGCATATTGTGAGATTAGTAGCTTGGGTAGACAGGTTGATTTAAAAAGTTTAGATGCTATAACAAATGAATATTTAGCACAGTTCAACGGATTTTCAGATTTTAAATTAGGAAAGAAAAATAAAGATGAGTTTGGGATCGGGAATCTACAAGTTATTGAAAGCCTAAATAGTTACCAAGAAACTCAGACTCCAGAAGAAACAATCCAGAACACAACGGAATTATTAAAATCTGATTTGAAAAGTGATTTGCTTCAGATGGTAAAAGATAAATCTCCTTCATTTTTTGAAAGACTGGTTGTCGATCTTCTGGTGGCAATGGGCTACGGCGGTTCACATCAAGATGCAGCTCAAGCGATTGGTAAAACCAACGATGGTGGAATTGATGGTGTAATTAGTGAAGATCGATTAGGGCTAGATAAAATTTACATCCAAGCGAAACGTTGGAAAGATACTGTTGGTCGTCCCGACATTCAACAGTTTAAAGGTGCTTTGGCCGATCAAGTTGCTAAGAAGGGTGTATTCATTACTACGTCAAGTTTCAGTAAAGAGGCCATTGAGTCGGCAAGAAAATCCGGTATTGTTTTAATTGATGGCGATAAGCTGACGTCTTTAATGATTGAATTTGGTTTAGGTGTACAAATAGAACGTAGTTTTCATATCTATAAAATCGACCAAGATCGTTTTGATGAAGATAATTTTTAACGGGTAATTTAAGCCGGTTTAACCTGCCAGTTTTGCAGCTCCCCAGCTAAACTTTGCTCCAGATCTGGATCATAAGCTTCAACCCGATTCCGTCCATTGGCTTTAGCCTGATATAAGGCAATATCGGCCTGTTTAATCAGGGTCATTAAATCTGTTTCACAGCTTTCCAGAATGGCAGCACCAATCGAAATGCTAAAACTGAAACGATGCTGGCTGTCTAGATCGATCACAATATTTTCAATGTTATGCCTTAAACGCTCGGCAACTTTTAGCGCTTCATCCAGAGAGGTTTCGGGTAAAAATGCAATAAATTCTTCACCGCCATAGCGTGCCAAAATATCATGCTGTCGCATTTCACTGCGTGTGCTCAGGGCAATCGTCTGTAAGACCTGATCTCCGATATCATGACCATAACGATCATTAATCTGCTTAAAATGATCCACATCAAATACCAGTAAATTCATAGGTACCGGTTGATCAAAATTCTGTTGTACCAGTTGTTGCGCGAGATATTCAAAACAGCGACGGTTATTCAGGCCGGTGAGGGAATCGGTATGGGCCATATTTTCAAAGGCCTGCCGGTTATGTTCATTCAGGGTATGCTGCAAGAATACCATGCATGGTTTTAAGGTCGAGCTCCAGCTAATATATAGACTGAAGGTCAATACTGGTAGATAAATCAGGGAAAATAAAAACATCTGGTACAGGTCAGATCGAGTATTGAAATATACACCGATGTAAATCATCAAAGTAATCAGACTCGAAGTAATCAAAGACGGCCAGAACCGGATCTGCACACATAAATTGGCCAACACAATAAAAACCAAGGAGGCATATTGATAAATGAGGGTATAAGCACTTTCAGACTGATTTAGATTAAAAAACCAGATGGCACTTGCGCCAATAATTGAGGTAGGTAAGAGTAAATCAAACACAGGTAAATTGCGGTAAGAGTGATACATCCAGATCGTGATCAGTACGATCAGAATGGTATAGCTAATTTTGGTCAAAATGAGCAAATTGAGAATATCATGCAGCACCAGAATATCGGCGAGGGTATAAGAGGCATATGCCAGCTGTGCGAATAAATTGACCTGTAATAGGTATTTTAAAGTGAGCTTCTTTTGATGGGCATAGTAGGCCGGTTTTAGAGGCGCAGGAATACGAACAAGCGGATCTTGAAGAGCCTCCTGAATCAGGGTACGTGATTCTTTTTCGTTATCATGCGGCATGCAGCCTTCCCAAATTAAAATATATAAAAATGAATAAGATGAAATTTATATATAGTTGTATAAAAAATATTCTATTCTTTTGTTGGATATTTTAAAAGTGGAAGAATCAAATTTATTTTATAAAATAAAATCCCCGATTAATGCATTCTAAGGATGATCCTGGCTTATAGAACAGACTAATGATCCAGCTTTAATTCGCCGTTGACTGGGCTGGTTGAGTGTCTGGCTTAAATACATTCCAGGGATTTTCTGTTGCTGGCTTGGGCTTGTTCAGCATATCTGGATGATAGACTTTAATCCGGTTTCGGCCAGACTTCTTGGCCTGATACAAGGCAATATCGGCCTGTTTGATCAGATCTTCCAGAGTCTGGGTATGGGATTCCAGTTCTGCTACACCGATCGAAATGGTGAACCGGATGGCATGATTGGGTTCGGCATAAATATACTGCTTTTGAATTGCACAACGAATTCGTTCTGCAATCACCAGGCTGTCTTGCAGCTGAGTATCTTCCAGGAGGGCGATAAATTCTTCCCCACCAAAACGTGCCAGTACATCGCTATGCCGCATTTCTTTACGGGTCACCTCAGCAATCAGTTGTAGCACCCGATCACCAACATCATGCCCATAGCGATCATTAATATTTTTAAAATGATCCACATCAAACATCAACAGGCAGCTACTGGCATGTTTAGGCCATTGATGAATAGAGCGTTCAGCCATATCGACAAAATGGCGACGGTTGTAGAGTTGGGTCAAATCATCGGTATGGGCCAGATTCTTTAAGGTTTGATAGTTCCATTCATCAAGCAGGGAGCGCAAAAAAGAACGCCGCACATTCAGAATATTATTCCAGTTAATATAAATACTAAAAAACCACAGTGGACTAAAGACCACGCTAAAAATAAAGGCTTGAGAAGCACTCATGAACTGGGTCACCCCAAGCATGATAAACAGGGCAATCAAGATGGAGCAATAGACTGCGACTTTAAACTGGGTCTGCACACAGAGATTGGCGATGAGAATAAAGATCGCAGAGGCATAAATATAGGTAGCAACATGGGGACTGGTTGAAAGCGCGAGTAAGCCAATCCAGGCCGCTGCAGCCACAGTGGTGCCTATCGGCAAGATTCTGTCCAGAATCTGAATGTTTTTATGTTTTTTAAACAGGTAATAACAGCAAAACATCGCGCCCAGAACTAGAACGACGCGCATCAGACCAGAAATAAAAAACATATCTGGAATAATCAGAATATCGGCAAAGAAATACAGTAAAAAGGCAATTTGTGCCAAATAGTTAATTTGACGCAAGTTATGATGACTATGTGTATAGACATAATCATGAAAGTACTGCTGAAACGGGGCAGGAATACGGGCATGAGGATCTGTCAGCGCCTGTTCAATCAGCTGACGGTTCTGCAGATCACATTCAGATAATTTCAGTGATTTATTGGTCGTCGAATTTTGAAAAGATACATTCGCCGTTGAATATATATTCTCATTCTGAGCAGACATGTCCTGGTCCAGTATTTATTTTTATAGGTGCCTATTATGCCGTGGTTGAGTAAAAAATAACCTCCCAAAAATTGGGTATCCGGGAAGTTTTTAAAGCTAAAACGTAACAAAATTTGTGTTTTGTAAAATTGAAAGTGATTGAAATACATGAATAATCATCTTATTCATTGGGATATTTGGTTGTTATGGATTCGTTTCACGTGAAACATAAATGACATTCCTGATCTTCAGTTTATCTAAACTCATAACGCCATGTGCCTAAATCATGATTGCCTTGCTAAAACTTAATTTTGGGGGCTTTGGATACAAATCCCATCTGCCTTTCAGGATTTAAATTAATGAGACTAGTGAGGAGTTTTATACGTATCTAAATATTTCCAGGGATAGATTTTGCCCATAGACCCTGTACATTGTCCTGAACAGAGAGGCATCTTGAATCGGTCAAATGCATGTCTCACCCACTCAAAAGTAGAATGAAAATGCCGAGGTAAGCTCAGCCATGTCGAATAATAGTGATATTGAACTGTCGAATTCCGATGATTGTGAAAAGTATGTGAATCAGTTTATTCAGGAGTTTCCTTTACGTCGCGCGGAAATCGGACAGGGCACCGTGATTAAACGTGCCTTGCCAAGCAGACATAAGCGCATGATTGGTGCCTGGTGTTTTCTGGATCATGCGGGTCCGGCCATTTTCCCGCAAGGAGATGGTCTGGATATCGGACCACATCCGCACATTGGTCTGCAGACCTTTACATGGATGATCGAAGGCAGCATGATGCACAATGACAGTCTGGGAAATCAGCAGTTGATTCGTTCCAAGCAGGTCAATCTGATGACCTCGGGTTATGGCATTTCACATACCGAAGTCTCTCCTGAAAGTGAGACACATATGCATGCAGCACAGTTATGGATTGCCTTGCCGGATGACAAGATCAATATGGCACCAGGTTTTGAACATTATCCTGAATTGCCGGTCGTCAATGAGCAAGGCATTGAATTTACCGTGCTGGTCGGAGAATATTTAAAAACGAGATCACCGGTTAAAGTACATAGCGAACTACTCGGAGTAGACCTGTATGCAGCTCAAAGTACTAGTGCGCGCTTGCCTCTGAATCCGAAATTTGAATATGGCTTTATGGTGCTTGAGGGGACGGCCAGTATAAATGGGCATGAACTAAATGAAGATAATATGCTGATCCTGGAGCCCGGCTTACAGCAGGTCAACGCTGAAATTCATGCCGGGAGCCGGGTGTTATTGATTGGTGGGGAACCATTTGAAAGCCCGATTTTACTGTGGTGGAATCTGGTCGGGCGTACGACAGAGGAACTTAAAATTGCGCGGGAACAATGGATTGAAGGCCATGAACGTTTTGGTTCCATTCCTGCCTATGATGGGCCACGTTTAGAAGCGCCCGCATTTCCAGACCAGATGCGGGCTTCCCGATAAATGCTAAAAATGATGGGAATATGGAACGCTGTCTGAGTTGAACTCAAATAATGAATCTGCAACATAGGATACATATCATTACAGTCATCAAAAAATGAGCTAGAGTCTGCTGCTTTTTGCTATGCTCAGTGGGCAAAAACAATAAAATCATGAGTCTAATATGCGTGTTTTACATCATCTCGAACAATCACGATCATTTCGTATCCTGTGGGCCATGGAAGAATTAGGACTGGATTGCGAGGTTAAATACTATAAACGTCAGCCCAACCTTTCTGCGCCACCGGCCTTAAAACAGATCCATCCGTTGGGCAAAGCCCCGATTCTGGTCGATCAGGGTCAGGTACTGGCAGAATCTGCGGCGATCCTGGAATATTTGCAGGAAACTTATGATGAAAAGCAGCAGTTTCGCCCAGAAGATATTGCCGACAAGGCCCAGTACCGTTACTGGATGCATTATGCGGAAGGCTCGTTAATGCCGCTGCTGGTGATGCAACTGGTAATGACCACAGTGCCTAAACATACCCCGTTGCTGATTCGACCAGTCGCCAAAAAAATCTGTGATGGAGTGAAGAAGCAGTTTGTACAGAGCCGTTTAAAAGATCATATCCAGTTTCTGGAAAGCTATTTGAGCGAGCATGATTATTTTGCCGGCCATTTCAGTTTTGCCGATATTCAGATGAGTTTTCCTTTGGAGGCTATGCAGAGCCGGACGGGTCAAAACTATCCAGCGATTCAGGCCTATCTGAAACGGGTGTCGCAACGTGCTGCCTATGCGCGTGCACTATCCAAAGAAAAACAGATCAGCTCTTAAACGCTTAAAAGAAAAGGTGCCGATGGCACCTTTTTTGATGGTTATATTACTCTGGAAAGCTGAGACGTTCTTTAGGGAAAACTACCTTAAAAGTAGAACCCTGGTTTTCCTTGGACTCAATTTCCAGATGTGCCTGATGCTGCATCAGCACATGTTTAACAATTGCCAATCCCAAACCGGTACCACCAGTCCGGCGGCTGCGGTCTGAATCGATGCGGTAAAAACGCTCAGTCAGTCGTGGCAGATGTTTGGGGTCAATACCGATGCCGTTATCTTGCACCACAAAATAGGCCGATTCGCTATCATCATGCCAGCCGATGGTGATGGTGCCGCCTTTAGGCGTGTACTTGATGGCATTGGTGATCAGGTTGCTAAAAGCGCTGGCCAATTCCATATCTGAACCGATCAGATCGCAATGACTGTCAATGTCCAGATTCAGGGTATGACCATAATCAATATTATAGGCCTGGGCATCATCGAATAGCTGGTTCATCAGACTCGGCATTTCAATGATCTGGTTTTTGGCAATATTCTTATCATTTTCCAGACGTGACAGCAGCAGCAGGTCGTTGACCAGTGCATTCATGCGTCGGGTCTGTGACTGCATCTGATCAAAGGCGCGTTTCCAGCGTGGATTGATATCTTCCTGATCGGTAAAGGTTTCAATATAGCCACTGAGTACGGTCAAAGGAGTGCGCAGTTCATGGGAAATATTGTCGACGAAATCCTTTCGCATCTGTTCCAGATTGTGCATCCGGGTCACATCATAAGCGACCAGTACCCGACTTTCTCCGCCAAAACGGGTCATTTTGACCTGCACATAGTGGTCTTCAAACAGCGAAGAACGCATTTTCAGGCCGTCGGGAGATTCATCAATATGGTGATAGTATTCGATAAAGCTCGGTTGGCGTAACAAGGTCAGGATATTACGGCGACGGTCATCACTGGAGATTCCGAGCAGACGTTCAGCCGCCGGATTCCACCATTCAATCTGCTGGTTTTCATCAAGCAGCACCACAGCTTCTTGCAAGGCCACCAGCGAAGATTGTGCACGATCAATCAGTTCGACCATTTCCGCCTGAACAATCCGTTCCTGACGTTGGGCGCGATAAACATTGAAAAGTAGCGCACCCCAAATCCCGCCAATATTCGGTGGAACATCATAAGGGCGATTGGAAATCCATTCATTGACCAGATATAAGGAACGCATTTGGGTCGCAAAGAACGCCACGAAAGCAATTACGATACAAATCCAGAAATACCCAATCCCAAAACCGATAAAGCTGGCGATAATCAGGAAAAAAGCCAGTAGGCGTAAATCCTGCTTCGCAAAATCCCATAAACTGCTGTAACGGATTCTTTTGTGTTCGCGTGCCAGTTCGGGGACAGGGTAGGGTTCATACATAAAACAAGATTTACCTTAAAAGATATTAACCTAAAGCGACATCTGAACGCGTCGAGAAACGATACCCCGTTCCGCGAACGGTCTGTACAAAACGGTCTACACCATAAGGTTCCAGCACTTTACGCAAACGGCGGATATGCACATCGATAGTCCGGTCTTCAATATAGACGTTACCGCCCCAAACCTGATCCAGCAATTGCGCACGGGTATAGGCACGTTCCGGATGGGTCATGAAGAATGCCAGTAAACGGTATTCAGTCGGACCCATTTCCAGAATGTTGTTACCAAAATTCACCCGCTGGCTGACCGGATCCAGAATCAAGCCGTTGGCATCAATGGTTTTTTCACCGCTCAGGGCATTGGCACGGCGCAGTACCGCCTTAATCCGTGAGACCAGTTCCCGGGTCGAGAATGGCTTGGTCATGTAGTCATCGGCACCGGCATCCAGACCTTGTACCTTGTGGTCTTCTTCACCGCGCGCTGTGAGCATAATCACCGGAATTTCTGACAGGCTTTCATCACGTTTCAGACGACGACACAGGTCCACACCGCTGACGCCACCTGGCATCATCCAGTCCAGCAAAATCAGTGCCGGACGCTGATCCACAATCATCTGATGCGCCTGCTTGGCATCTTCTGCCTGCAAGCACTGAAAACCGGCCATATCCAGAGAGGTATGGATCATTTCCCGAATCGGGAGCTCGTCATCGACGATTAATATGTAGTCATCTTTCACAACGCAATACCCTATTTCATGTAAACGGTGAACCGTTTTATATTTATGACAGGCTTATTACAAAGACTAATTATGACAGTATCATTGCAGAAAGGGAAAAACTGCTGATATTCGCAAAGATTTGTGACAAATATAATGCAGAAACTTGTTAAAAAATCATAAATTAATTTTACTCATTTCCGTAGTACAGCATAAATCTTCAACTCACTGGTAAATGCAGGAAAGCCGATTAAGCACAGGATTTAACAGCTATTTTTTCTCGGAAAATGACTCGAGCAGCGCCAAAAAAAAACCACACTGCACGACGATAAAACTTCCTCAAGCGAATGCTTAAAACCACTCATCACCCAACGAATGGCAATTTGGGTGACATAGCCATTTAAACCGGTCGAAACCAGGGAAATTTCCTGCTCACTGCGATTTAACTGCGGCATCATCAACATGACAAAGGCGTGAATCATGCGGTCGAAACGTGACATGGTTTCATGAATGGTGGCCTGATTATGCAGTTCCTGCACCAGCATGGCATCGATATAAATGATTCTTGCCATGCGCGGATTGTCACGCAGGGTAGTGAGCAGCGCACTCAAACCGGCTTCGATCATTTTTTTCGGATCGGTCGAGGCCTGCATCATGGCCTGCATCACATTCTGTTGCAGCTCATCAATCAGTTTTAAAAAGATGGTCTGAAACAGATGCTCACTTTTCTTGAAAGATTCATAAAAATAACGTTCAGTCAGTTTGGCTTCATTGCAGATATCTTTGACGGTAACTGAAAAAAAACCATAACTGCCATAGGCTTCAATTCCGGCTTCGATCAGCTTCTCACGACGTGCCTGCTGCCGTTCAGCCATTGACAGGCCTTTAAACTGACGTTCCTTAGTTTTGGAGGGTCGTGATTTTGCTGCTGAGTCGATTGAATCGGTCATAAGGCCTGTGTGCTCATCTGCATGAAGATTTTAAATATCTTAGCAATAAATCACGCTTAGACCTATATGGAAATGCTGCCCTGAAATTTGGCCTCTAAGGACATGGGATAATTATTGACAATCTATATTGTCAAAACTATATTGAGGATCTGTGCTAGCTCCTGAAACAACAGAACAAGATCCTGCTGTCATGGAATGGCAGTTCTTTACATAAGGAAATTGAATGAAAAATTTTAAAAATAAAGTCGCTGCGATTACCGGTGCAGGTTCGGGTATTGGCCAGCAACTGGCAATATTACTGGCCCAGCAGGGTTGTCACTTGGCGCTGAGTGATATCAATGAACAAGGTCTGGCACAAACGCTTGAATTGCTCAAAGAGAGTGATGTTCGTGTGACTATCCAGAAAGTGAATGTGGCTGAACTGGAACAGGTGCGTAACTGGGCGGCACAGGTCGAACAGGATCATGGCAGTGTCAATATGATCTTTAACAATGCCGGCGTTGCACTAGGCTCAACCGTTGAAGGGGCGTCTTATGAAGAACTGGAATGGATTGTTGGAATCAATTTCTGGGGCGTGGTTTACGGAACCAAAGAATTCTTGCCACTGATCAAAAAAACTGGCGATGGTCATATCATCAATATTTCCAGCCTGTTTGGTTTAACGGCTCAGCCCACCCAGTCTGCTTATAATGCGACCAAGTTTGCAGTACGTGGTTTTACTGAATCCCTGCGTCAGGAACTGGACATGGAAAATTGCGGAGTCAGTGCGCTCTGTGTACATCCGGGCGGTATCCGTACCAATATTGCCAATGCGGCAAAAATGAATAACAGTCTGCTAACTTTAGGGATGAATCCGGAAAAATCTGCCCGTAATTTTAATAAATTATTGCGTTGTCCACCTGCAGAAGCTGCACGACAAATTCTGGAGGCGGTACAAAAAGACAAGCGCCGTCTGCTGATCGGTAATGATGCTAAAGCGATTGACCTGATTCAGCGGATCTTACCAACTGGTTATCAGCATGTCACTGCACTGGCGACCCAGTTTGGCAAAAAGAAGAAAAAATCTGCTTAAAAAATTGCAGAACAGACCCGCGAAAGCGGGTTTTTTATCGCTGTAATAGGGTCTAATTTTTTGCAAATGAGAGTGTTAGATAGTGTAATGCTCTAGGCACACAAAACCCTGCATCTAAATCAACGCTTCAACCGTTTTTTTCTTCCAGACAAACTGATAATACAGTCCCTGTAAAATACACAGGCTGACAAAGGCCAAGGCATAGGCATACCAGATACCTTCCAAGCCCCACCACTGGCTAAACAGATAAGCGGCGGGAACTTCAATACAGAGAATGGCAAAAATGTTGATCAGCATCGGCACAGTCACTGTACCGCTTGAACGCATAATTGAAGCAAAAATGGCACTGGCACCAAAGAACAGAATTGACCACAACACAATAAACAGCAGTTGTTGTCCCAGTACTACAACCTTAGGATCCGTAATAAACAGCGCCATCAGATATTTGGAGAACAAATAAGCCAGAATCACCAGACCGCCGGTAAACAGGATATTCATACTCAGCGCAGTCCGGGTTACTTTATTGAGCAGATCTGATTTACCTGCGCCAATGGCTTGAGCACCAAATACAGACGCGGCAATCGCAATCGACAAAGCGGGAAATTGAATATAATTTAAGACCTGATTGACCGCGCCATAGGCCGCTGTTGCTTCTGCACCATAGCGGTTGACCAGTCCGACAATCACCAGTCCGGCAACTGAAGTGGTGACCATTTGCACACCAGTAGGAACCCCCAGTTTCAAGATCATTCTACTTAACTGTGGTTGATGACGAATATTTTTTAATAAGGCCCAGTCGAGTTTGAGCGGATGCTGCCTATAATTCAAATACAGGATTAAAAACAACAGGACCGCCAGATTTCCCAGAATGGTGGCAATCGCCGGCGAGATTATACCCATTTTAGGAAAGCCAAAATAACCTGCAATCAGTACCGGTGTCACCACCAACCCGACCCCAATGGTAAGTGCGGAAGCAAACAGGGGGGTGGTACTATCCCCAACACCGCGCAAGATGGAAGTATAAATAATATAGATAAAGATTAAGGGGCTACCCGCCAGCATCCATTGCACATAGGGCAAGGATAAATGCATCACATCCGGATCTGTGCCAAGCGCCAAGAGAATATTCTCAGCAAAAATTACCCCAAAAAGTGCAATCAAGCTGCCGCCAATCAAGGTCATAAATAAAGTTGAACCGACCACACAGCGCACTTTTTCTATATTTTTCCCGCCCCAAGCCTGGCCAATCAATACGGTAGAGCCGGCCGATAAACCAATCACAAAGGCCATCAGACAAAACAGGATCGGGAAAAAAACGGCAACAGCAGCAATCGCATTCACTCCGAGCATTTGTCCCACAAAAACCGTATTGATCGTGCCGGAGAGACTTTGCAGGATATTGGTCGCAATTAATGGCAACAGAAATACCAGAAAGGCTTTCCATAAATTCTGTTGATGAATCAGTGAGTGCTGTGCCATGCGACATCCTGTGATTGAATTATCATCTATTTATTGATGCAGCTATTATTCGGCAGAATATAAAAAAAAGCCTTAGCTTTTAAGTAACTAAGGCATTTATTTTATGAGATTTTTAGTTAAAAAATGAGTTAAATCTTTGAAAGAATTTGACCTGCCTGGATCAAGGTTTGTTCTTTTTTTGCAAAGCAGAACCTGAGCAGACGTAAATCTGCAGGGGGGTGTTGGTAGAACGCGGAGACTGGAATCGCCACAATCCCATGTTGTTCTGCCAGAAAATGGCACATGGACAGATCATCGAGCTCAGGCCGAATCTCTGAATAATCTAAGTTCTGAAAATAAGTTCCTTGAGAGGGTGTCCATTTAAAGCGTGACATTTCAATGGAGGAGTTAAATAAATCCCGTTTGTTTTGGTAGAAAGAGGACAGTTCGCGTATATGCTCAGGATGCAGTTGCATATATTCCGCCAAGGCGACCTGAACGGGTGTCACACCGCAGAAGCTGGCAAACTGATAAATCTGTCTGAACATTTTCATCAGTGCCGGTGCAGCAATACAAAATCCGGTTTTCCAGCCAGTGACATGGAAGGTTTTACCAAAAGAGCCAATTACGAAGCTACGCTCGCGAAGTTCTGGAAATGACCAGGCCGAATAGTGCTGAACGCCGTCAAAAACCAGATGTTCATAGACTTCATCGGACAGCACCACAATATTGCGCTCGCGAATCAGTTCGATCAGTTGCTGCCAGTCTGCCTTGGACCAGACACTCCCACTCGGATTATGTGGAGTATTCACGATAATCATGCGGGTACGGTCATTAATGGCATCTTTGACCTGATTCCAGTCCACAGAAAAATCAGGATGCTGCAAAGCAATATGCACTGGCTTTGCCCCGACCAGTTGTACCGCAGGTCCATAACTGTCATAGCTCGGGTCGAAAATAATCACTTCTTCCCCGGCACGCACCGTGGCTTGAATGGCACAAAAAATCGCAATTGTCGCCCCAGGGGTAATCGTGATTTCCTCGACAGGATCAATAATCAGTTGATCACGCTGCTGATAGAGATCTGCCACCAGACTTCGCAAGACTGGCAGACCATCTCCCGGTGCGTACTGGTTAAATCCATTCTGGCTGGCCCGGTTTAAAGCTTCAATCAAGGCAGGAGGCGCTGCAAAGTCCGGAAATCCTTGAGAAAGATTCAAGGCTCCGAGTTTTTGTGCCAAGGCCGACATGGTACTAAAAATGGTCACGCCCAAATCAGGTAATTTAGAAGGGAGTTTCAGCATGTCTTTGGCCTTGAAGAATGAGATCTGAATGAGTGTAACAGCAAGTTCCGTATAGGATAATCAGAAAAATAGGGAATATTGGGCAATATTTTTAATTAAGATGTACCACATGCGATTTAAGATTTTTAATTGAAGAGTCATAAATTAAAGGCCTAATTATGTGAAATGCATCGTGAACTGGACGAAATGGATAACTTTTCCTAAAATTTGCCGCACAATAATAAAGCTTAAAATTATAACTATAAAATGCCAAAACCTATCCATATGCTGCTGGAGCAGCTCGGGCTTAAGCGCCAGCATCGTGCGCTACATTTACAGTTTTCACATCCTCCTTTAAATCATCAGGTTTTGATTCAGCGGATTGAGGGTCAGCATCAGATCAATCAAGGTCTGCAGGCTGAACTGATCTGTCTTTCCACTTATGCTCATATTGCCTTGAAACAGTTTATCGGCTGTCGGGTGGCCATTGATCAGGTCACAGACCGGGGTGAACTTTTCCGGACTACGGGCATTATTACTGCAGCCAGCCAAGGACAGAATGATGGAGCTTTGACCCTGTATAAACTGACGCTGAATGACGCGACTGCACTCTGGCAGAAGCGCCGTAACAGTCGGGTTTTTATGAACAAGACGGTGCGCGAGATCAGTGAAATCCTGTTCAGTGAATGGCAAAGCAGAAGTGCATTATTCGCGGCCAGTCTCAGCCTGGATTTGACAGGACTCAGCCGGGACTATGATGTCCGGCCTTTTGTGATGCAATCTAATGAATCGGATTATGATTTTCTGACCCGTTTATGGCGTAGCGAAGGAATTAACTGGCTGATCGATGAAAAGCAATTAACTGTGCCTGTATCAGCCAGCGAGATTCAAGCTCAGTTTTTAAAACTGGTAGATCATTCCCAATATTTTTCAGCTTTAAAACGCCGCTCCATCCGGTTTCATTGCAGTCATGCCACCGAACAGCTCGACACGCTGAACAGTCTGATTGCGGTACGTCAGCTCAATCCGAATAGTACCCGGACCCAGCGCTGGCATGCCCAGCAACTTGCCCAGGATCAAAGCCAGCCTTTATTCAGTAATCATCAGCAAAGTGATATTCATGCAAATGCCACTCTTCAGCTTGAAGATGCGTGGAACATCAGTCCGGCCTGGACCGGCGACTTAAATCATGAGGATCAGGTGACAGTATCTGGTATAGCGCAACTGGATCGACTCAATCAGCAGCTCAGTGACTATCATGCTTTGCAGTCCAAATATTTTAAAACCAGTAGCAGCGTACGAGATGCTCAGGTCGGATACTGGTTTGAACTGCAGCAGCATCCTGAAATTGATCAGCATCCTGCCCATCAACGTGAATTTCTGATTTTAGCTAAGCGGTTTTATAACCAGAACAATTTACCCAAAGATATTTTATCGCAGCTGGACAGTTTGCTTGAGAAGAGCGGCTGGCAGATGGCACAGGAGGAACGACAAGCCAATGAGCTACAGATCGTGCGCCGTGAAATCCCGGTTGTTCCTGAGTATCAGCCCTTTATTCATCGGCCTGCTGCATATCCGCAACGGGCTCGAGTGGTCGGACCGGAGGGTGAAAGTATTTATGTCGATGCATGGGGACGAGTGAAAGTTCGTTTTCTATTTACCCGGAGTGAGGATCATCAGCATGATGGCGGTGCAGGCAGCAATGACAATGATAGTGATTCTGCCTGGGTGGATGTTTTGACCCCTTGGGCGGGTGAGGGCTATGGCATCAGGTTGCATCCGCGAATTGGCGAAATTGTAGTGATTGACTTCTTTGAAGGTGATATCGACCGGCCCTTTGTGGTGGGACGAATTCATGAAGCAGAACGGCATCCGACCATGTTTGATGCGAAAGGAGAGCTTCCTGCGACCAAAAAACTCAGTGGCATCCGTTCTCAGGAGGTCGATGGCGAAGGTTTTAACCAGCTTCGTTTTGATGATACCCCTGAACAGATTAGTGTGCAGCTGCAAAGTAGTCATGCAGCCAGCCAGCTCAATCTGGGAAATCTAAGTCACCCCAAAGAAAGTGAAAGCAGCGAAGGTCGAGGAGAAGGGTTTGAACTAAGGACGGACCAGTGGGGTGCCATACGTGCAGGAAAAGGCTTATTAATTTCCACTTATCGGCAAGATTCAGCCGCAGGCAATCACTTGGAGGCTGACTCAGTCAAAGAACAGCTTGAATCGAATCTCAATCATAGTAAAGCCTTGAGTGATATTGCAGAAAAACAGCAGGCTGATCCATTGGAATTTTTTGATAGTTTAAAACAGTTTCTGAGTCAGATTGAAGCTGAAGATCAAGCCAAGGCTGCCGCATTTAAACAGGCCGTGATGTTATTAACTGCACCCCAAACGATTGCACTGAGCACAAATGAAAATATTCATTTATCCGCTGATCAGCAAATCAATCAGAGTGCCGGGAATAATATTCATTTATCCACACAGAAATCTTTAGTTGCTCATGCACAGGACAAGATCAGTTTATTTGCTGCTCAAGAGGGTGCAAGTCTCTATGCTGCTAAAGGCAAAATTGAAATACAAGCCCAAGATGATGCGATTGAAGCGATTGCCCGCAAGGTAATCAAGCTTATTTCGACTGAAGACAAGATCGAAATCACCAGTCCGAAAGAGATTGTACTGACCGCTGGAGGGTCTCAAATTAAGATCAATAGTGGTGGAGTGGTGGTCACAACTGGTGGGAAATTTGAGTGTAAGGCCGGGCAGCATCTGTTTACGAAAGGTCAAAATATTATTGAACAAAAAATAAATCTTCCAAAAATGAAAACATTATTCAGTAATAAAATTAACTATCAGTGGACTAACCAGTCTGCAGGAGGCTTTGTTGCACAAAGATTTGAAATGCAAAGCGCCCCTAATTGAGCCAAATTTAAGGCGTAACTTGGGTAAGTGGTCGACCTAATTCCGTAAATCTGTTGAGGACTGCTACACGTGCATGAATTTCATTCACCTGACTAGGAAAGCTTCTTGCCATTAATTTATCGCCTAATAATTTGATGCAATGCATCTTGGTTTCCACCAAACTGCGGCGATGATAGCCTGACCATTTTTTCCATAATGTCCTGCCTAAACGTTTAACTGTTCGAAGTAATTCATTTCGCTCTAGCGAGCTACTCTTTGTATCTTTCCATGGTTTCGCATTTT
>Ga0115845_100022_pt1 | contig 25251 bp, 16 predicted proteins | sample InSIn1SAF170_2_FD_83859 | JGI IMG/M metagenome (GOLD analysis project Ga0115845, IMG submission 83859) | reverse complement strand
AGCTCGGTTTTTTCTCTATTGAATGCTTTTTTTCTCAGTGCGGCATTCGTATTCGAGCTAAAATGTCTAAACTGTGTTTAACCCTACTCATTTACAATTCTACGTAATTTAAATCGCAATGCATTTTGAACTGATAAATAATGTTCAATAGATGTGAAAAAATTCGTTGAAACAAAATGTTTTTTTTTTGATGGCATTATTTTTACGAATATTATGGACAGTTAAGTTTTTCGGAACTGAAACACGCCGTCATCGGTGAAGTGCAAGGGTTGTTTGCATGGAGGGTGGAATGACTGTATTTCCTGTTCGGCACAATAAGCCGACACTCAGCGAGTATCAGAGAACTATCATATCATGTTTTAATGAAGTCATTTCAAAGAAAGAGAAAAATCATTTAATATATAGATTCTCAGGTTTATGTACTTCCATGACTGCTAAGACTTAGACCCAGACTAAACGTCGCTACATCTGAAGAACTAGAATTCGTTCTCAATTACATTAAAAAGATTCAAGTATTCAATTCTGTACTTGTTTATAATCCCCACTTGTCCGATCTCTTCGGACCAAGTCCTGAAACAGGTGAAGGAGGTAAAGGAGCAGCTTCCATTTAAGTAAGCCCTAGTGGGTGGAAGTCCGACTTCGCTCTGATTTTGGATCTCTTAATTTTGAATTCACTTCCAGATGAAAGACCTTCACCTGTTTGGCACCTCCAGAGATATTATTAAAACATGGAGGACATTGAGAACATGAAAAAATTTTGCGTGCACCTACTTGCATTGGTGTACACCGTCCAGCACTTTTCAGCCAAGGAGAGGGTCACCCTCCCAGCAGCACACTGACCACCGTCTGTGTGCTGCTTTGCATTCGGTTTTCTGTTGGGAACTGAGCTTCTGCGGACTGAGCCACAGTGGGACAGTATTCAAGTTTAAGTCACACAAAAATAAATTCAGGCATATACATATGCACGCAAATCCATAGTCATGAACTCATACATGCGTATACAGGTACAGATTATATTTTATCTCAACTGAACATGTAAAAAAAAAACACAGAGATCGCAATCCAGCTGCACTTTTTAGAAAGCATTCTCATAAATCAAATCATACCGAAACTTTATTGATGCAATGTTTAATCAATATTTGGTTGCAGTGATTTCTAAAATGTGATTATGTTTTTCTGCATGTACCTATAAGAACTATGTTAGTTTTTATTAAACAGATGATATTTAAACAACAGAAACATATTTATATTTTTCTATATCACTACATAAAATCTTTGGAATTTCCTTGGAAATCCTTGGATCAGAAAGAGAATATTTATAATTTTCCTATTTGACTACATAAAATCCTTGGCATTTTAAATCCAAATGCTAAATAAAATAGAAAAAATCTCCATAAAATTCTATTCTAAGTTGAAAATATTCGTGTTGTCTATACGTTGAGGTTTTTTACGTATCCCTTCATTTATTTGTCATTTGTGATGTCACATTTTCCTTTTTTCTGCCTTTATCGCAGATGACACTTTCTTGAAGGGTGTCTCCGCTTCTTTGGAGAGTTTTATTTCGTTTTTATTTATCTAGTATTTTCTGTTAAAGATTTTCTTTTTCTTATTGAACTTGTCAAATAAATGTCGAGTAATAATGTCTGGCGCGTTAACATTTCAATGAATCGGAAAAGACTTTTTGTGTTTTTTATTTGCAGTAATTTTTATATAACTTTTTTTATATGAGAAAACATCATTTTTGTCGAAAACAATTTTAACTGCAGCAAAGGTGTTGCACTTTAGAAAAGCATTTTGATAAATGCAATTTTCAAAATTTGTCTTCAAAGTTTTATTTACGATCATTTTGGTATTTTTTTAATTGTTAGTTACATTGACAAATGTTTGCTATGTGAAATGTAAAAGCGGTATTTGTAGAAATAAAGTCTCTACGAGGCTCAGTTGATGGAAGGATGGTTCCCAAAAGAACACCGAAAGCAAAGCTGCACAGACAGTGGTCAGTGCTTTGGAGTGATCCTCACGCTGGCTGAGTAGCACGGGACGTTTACACTAAAGGTACAGGTTCACATAAAATGTGCTCGTGGCTTCAATGTCTTCTGTGATTGAATAGTACCCTGGAAGTGCCAAGTCAGGTGAAGGTCTCATCTGGAAGTTGGTTGAAAGTTAAAAGATCCAAAATTCAGTATTGATGAAACGGTTGCTTCAACGTTCAACAATACTGAATCAACGCTCAACGGTTGCTGACCCTCTAATGAGTGGACGTTCATTACATATGATGAACATATGACATCGATACATCGAAGAAGTCAGCTTTGGACGCTCGTATTAAGAAGTAATTTTTATTGTAGTATTGTTTGATGATTTTGATGATTTGCATCGTGGAATTAATTTTAACGGTTGCTTACTCTCTAATAAGTGGACGTTCAATACATATGACGAACATATGACATCGAGATATCGAAAAAGTCAGCTTTGGACGCTCGTATTAAGAAGTAATTGTTATTGTATTGTTTGATGATTTGCATCGTGGAATTAATTTTAACGGTTGCTTACTCTCTAATGAGTGGACGTTCATTACATATGACGAACATATGACATCGAGACATCGAAGAAGTCAACTTTGGACGCTCGTATTAAGAAGTAATTGTTATTGCAGTATTGTTTGATGATTTGCATCGTGGAATTAATTTGGAAAAAGACATTTATTGATAATATTCCTTGAATAAATAATTGTGAGTACCAGCCCAATTAATTCCATCACCTACGACACAAACTTTTAGTCTGAATTCTAGTTAATGATGAATTCGGGTAAGTTCCTTTCTTATATATGATACCATAAATATGCGATGGCAGTCCAGCAAAAAACCGAGAAAACACGCGCAAGTTCTTGGGGGTAAAAATAAAGGATTTTATTTCACCAACAAATCATGAGAAATATAAGCACAATCGAACAAAACTCTGGAAGAAAACTCATGCGCTTGTTCAAAAATCTCTTGAGGATAAAGACACACTAACATTACTCATGAACACAGTTACTAAGTCATTGAACTTCATGATCACTGCGAAGGTCGCTCACTCGCAGAAACGTTTGGAAAAGTCACTTAGTGATATTCAGGTGGAAATTCCGCTAGATTACTTAGGATGGCTCTGCAATATACCAATGTACACTGCCTTCAAGGATTAGGACTTTCTGGACATAGAGTCGGTTGTAACTTCGGATGGGGGAAACAAATGACATCTATTTAGTTTTGAATGTTCTTTCTCACTTATTCCGCTGCTCAGATCAGACGTCGGTCTGGTATTTACTTGAAAAATATAAATTAAATTGAAAATAGAAAAGTAATAAAGTGATGTTCTATTCATGAAAAATATATAAAAAAACAGAAGACAATAATAAACTACGTATCTTAATTACCGTCTGCATTTTAAGTCGTAAGCAAACGGTTGCCATGGTTTTTGCGATTCCAGAAATCCTTGTTGCCAGATTTCTTAATGACAGGCAGAATTTTGCTTTAAAATATTAATTACTCTTTTCTGAAAAAAAATCTTGCTTCACCATGCAAATCTACGTATTAAACTGCGCCCGAACACCGAATTCCGTAGCTCTAAGTGTTGCCGTCACTAGGCAGAGTGAAGGAAAAATATATACGTAAAAATATACAATATTAAAGTAGGCATCAACAAATTATGGCTTGAGTTTTCAACCGTAAACAAATGGTTGTCCTGGTACCAAAGATTTCGCTTTTATTTCAAAAATACTTGTTGCCAGATTCCTCATTGATTGGTAGAATTTTGCCTTAAAATATTAATCACTCCTTTCAAATAAAAATTTCAAAAATCTGGCTTCGCCATGCATATCTACGTACTAAACTGCACCAGATTACCGAATTTCGTAGGTCTTCATGTTACCGTCGAGATGCAGCGTAAGGAACATATGTACAATAATAAATTACACAATAACAATTATCGCCTGGGTTTTTAATCGCAAAGAAACTGTTGCCATGGTACCAAAGATTTTGCTTTTTTTAGTAATACTTATTGCCTGATTCCTTAATGTATGACAGAGTTTTGCTAAAAATTAATGACTCCTTCACTATTGCATTTGACACTGTGCTGAACTAAGCTACCTATTTGTATATTATTGTTGGAATCTCGTAATGGTTATGTAAATCTCGGAGGTATGTGGAAGAGGGTTTGTAAGTCCTTGTGGGATTGTTCATGGTTTCTACAAACTCAGATATTCAGTTAATGAATGACAACACTAACTCTACTCAGAATATTTGGAAACAAAATAAATTAACGTACGGATTGGCAAATCATTCGACTTGAATCGGATTGAACATGTATGGAATGAATTTAGCTCGGAGAGCTCCATGAGTTGGAAAGGCACTTTCATACGAGTGGCTTGCTGTTCTACAAAACTTCATCAATTCTCTGGTAACTTCCAGAAAATTAAATTTTAATGTTTACATTTCTGTTACAGGTATCTGACTATACACCATAAAGATGCGTTATAAAATAAAATTTTTAATTTCAATAAATTTGACTTTAATTTTACCTTAGACGGAATACTTTTAATTTAGTTAATTGGCAAACATACCAATTACTGTCAAATAACGCTTTTGCACAAACTGTTTTATTAATATTTTATTGAATAGATATTAAATTGTGTCTACCAATATCCCTTATTATTGATGATCAATGTTTATACAGATATAGTAATGGCTTCTTTTGTTGCTTAAAAATGCTGTTTAGCGGTTAAAGCGGAAAGCATGATTGAAACAATTACGATTATTCAAAGCTTATGTCCGAAGATTTGCAATAGTGAGGTTAGAACTAAATTACCTTTCTTGCGTATCGTAATTTTATCATAATCCAAGGATTATGATGAAAATCAAAGCAAGACCAAATTTCCACTTTCTGTGTAGTAAATCCATTTTTTCAATTTAAAAACGTAGCAAATTCTAACAGTCTTTGAAACAGAAAAATATGTTTGCACGAGAGAAAAAAAATATTGTTGTTTTTCAATTTATTCATTTGCACCAGTATATGATGCCTAAATATGCGTGACATCGCATTAAAATTCCGAAAAAACGAAAAAAAAATTAATTTTACTCACAAAGTAAAAATTTCATTTTCATTAAAACACGCATTCCAGTTCATGCAAGCGGAAATATTTACGCTTCTTAAATCACCTTCACAACTTACGTTTTTTCCCCATGCATTCATCAATGCTCTATTTTATGCTAACACGCAATACGAAGAAGTCGATGTTTTTATGCTATCCTCGTGAATGGTTAAAAAGAATAAAGCAGAGAAATAGTGGAAAAGACGGGAAAAAAATACAGAATGGTATTTGCTACGAAGCTGCTGATCCAAGCTTACATTTATTTCCAACGAACACAAGGGAAAAAAATATTTTGCTCCACAACATTCAATACAAGAAAATGCAAAGATTCTATTTTTTTTTCGAGAAAAGAATTTTTTAGCTTCTTCCGGAAACTTTTAGACCCGGCAAGATGGCTTTTCTACTCAGAAACAAAAGTAAGCTCGTTTGATGCATTTGCAACTTATCTTCTCTTTTTATTCAGATGACTGTTGTCATTTTTTGTTAAAACCGGTTTTCCATTTTTAAGTTAAATTATTTCTTTTCTAATTTTCAATGAGTGTTTTGGTTTCGTCTAGTTAATTTTTCTGTTGTTTCTGTATTTCATTCTTTCCATGAAATTTATTGAAAACCATTAAATTTCCAAATGAAAACAAAATTGCATGTTCTCGACAAACTCATCTTTTTTCTCTTTTCTTGCCTTAAGAGGCGGTTTCATAGAGAGTTGAGCAACTAAGTCTGTCTTACCTTCATAAAATTACTTTCTCTTGTACAACGTGCATGACACACAAGAAAGAGACATCAGTAAGATTACACACAGATAGACCCTCCGTGGCTCAGTTGGCAGAAGCTCGGTTCCCAGCAGAACACCGAAAGCAAAGCAGCACAGACCACGGTCAGTGCTTGGGAGGATGACTCTCTTGCTGGCTGAATAGCGCTGGACCGTGTACACTAACGGAAGCTGGTGCGCGTAATATCTCTTCGTGGCTTCAATGTCCTCCGTGTTCTAATAATACCTCTGGAGGTGCCAAGCCAGGTGAAGGTCTCTCATCTGGAAGTTGGTTCAAAATTAAGAGATCCAGAGCCAAGTCGGACTTCCACCCACTGGGGCTCACTCAAATGGAAGCCGCTGTCTTACCCCCTTTACCTGTTTCAGGGTTTGGTTCGATGAGATCGGACAAGTGGGGATGAAAAACAACAACATACAGATTTATCTAAGATTCACTAAGTGTATAATAGCGTTGGCACTTATCCATGGCTATCCAGTTAAGGAAAACCAGGTTATAACGTTAGGATCAGGTCATAATGTTGGGATCAGGTTATAATGTCACAGGTTATAACGTTAGTTTCAAGTTTCTAACATCAAAAAAGGATTATCTAAATCCCGTTTGTGGCCCACATCTTAAAAAAACTTACAAATTTATATTTCAGTTAGGGTAATTAACTTCTTGAAACTGCCATTCCTTTTCGTAAGGGGACAGTGGATGTTAAATGGTATTTTTAAAAAAAAAATTGCTGTCATAGAAACATGGAATTTTGTTTCAAGGTTTTCAAAGTTCCAAAATTTTTTTAATCCAAATGTAATTTATTTTTTTTAAATTATAAAATTACTATTTTTCAAATTTTAAAATACTTCAGGCGTCTTAAATTTTTAATTTATTTTACATTGTCATCAATTAAAATTACGTTTCAAACAAATATGTGTATGCATTAGTAATTTCCTTGAAAAAATAATTTTTGAGAAGTATTTTTATGTACTTAACTTAAATTTTCACAAGAATTTCTCACTTTCATACATTCAAATTGAATTTCAATAAAATCAATGAACTCCAATTTTAAAATGCTTGCACAATTTCATTTCAGAGATTACCATGAGTCGAAATTAATAATTGCATGCATGTTAGACATAAATTAAGACATTGCAGCATTTTAACATACAAGAATCCCGAAAACTCTGTCTTGAGAATTACATTTAAAGTAGTGTCACTCTTGCTACCCTAATTTCGGCTATTTTCTCTCTCTCACACACACGGGTCTTAAACATATACTGAATATAATGTAATAATAACACTTTTTATACAGATTTTCGGATAGTATCTGTACTGTATTGTACATATACATGAGTACAAATAACCAACAAATTTTGGCAAACAGCAGTTTCACAATTGTGAGAAGTCATCAGTACCTAGAGGAAAATATCCAAAATCTGGAGAAATCATTTTCAACTTATAGAAAAGTAAGATAGGCTGAGACAGAGCCAAAGCACTCCACTCGGAAATAAGAATCCCAAAGGAAACAACCAATGAGGAGGCAAGATGCAGAAAACAGAAGAGAAAATTAAAATCGTAAAAACCAACAATAAAAATCCATCAGCGAAAATCAACAATGAATCATTATGGAATCATGCTGGACGAGAATGAGAGAAAGAATTTTTATTTCGAAACGGCGTCTACGAAACTTTGTTGGTTATTTATGTTTATATGTATGTTAGACACTTATTTATATGTAGGTGTTACGCAAAATCAAGTAGAATTTTATATTTGCCCACAGATAAAGCAAAGTGCAATGGACTTTATCACAATAAATGAAATATCAGTTAGGTTTAAGCTAATAGTAACTCGGATTATAAAGTTAGAAGTCTAACTAATATATGATTTAATATTATAAGCACTATAAAATACTACTCATCTTTTATGTTATTTTTAACAAGATGATCAGGACTTATTTAAAAAGTTTATCGATATTTACTATAGTAATAAAATATAATCATATCGATGACTACATCGTTCAATAAGTATAGTATCAAAAAGGATTCGACTCAATTAAGACATATTCAATTCTTAGACATATCAAAGAAAGTCATATGTTGTCGAAGGGTTAAAGCCGAGTCTCATATACCAATGAATTAAAGGGAATTTATTACTTAAGGAGAGTACGAAAAGAAAAATAGCCAGTGCGCTATTTCTCTAAGGAGAAAGATCTAATCGAATAAATATGAAAAGCAAAAATGTTTTGCAGGAATAAAAATGTAGCTGTGATCACATAGAATTATGTAAGGAGTAGAAATGCATAGAAATATATAAAAATGTACAAAAATAACTTTTATGAAATCAAATTGTATTTTAGTTGATATAAGTTATGAACAAAGAAGACACAAATTCAATTAATATGAAGCATATATTATGACAGTGTTTCCGGCAGAAAAAACAAAGTTGAAATGCGTATATATATACATTGGAAAATGAGCACAATATGTTTTACCTAAGTATGTGTGCCAATGCTGAAAACTACAATAAAAAGTCAATCCTTTTCACAAAAAGTGCACATGAGGTAATTGATTATGACATATACTTAAGACCTGTGTACTTTTGCAAATTTCATTCGCATTTGAAATTTTTAGGACAAATTCAGCAATCATTTATATGTACTGTAGCAAAAGAATTCTTTGTTATTTAGGCTGCATATTTCTATTTTTAAAAAAATATTATCTTCATAATATGTTTAGTAATTAACACATTTTATTACTTTTGGATTGAGTTAAAGTTATTCGTTAGGAATTTTATTTATAGACATGTAATTAACGGTTCCTAGCTTTCTATAATCACATCATTGACGAATATTTGAAAGTTGTCTATTTCGAATTGTTGTGTGCAATGATGATTTAAACTCGTTTAAATAGCTGTGCGATACATGGAACACATTTAAAAAGGAATGTATAAATCAGCATACAAACGCAATTTTCAAATATGCTGAGAGCCATACATGAATTTCAAATCAAGGAATGTCGAACCTTTGTACGCTTGTATGAAAATATCACTTGAGAAATATCTATGTATATGACAGAGAAAAAGAAAATAATTCGCATTTAATGGACGAATCGAGAGAAATCTATAGTGAATCATAGTGAATCTACAGCAATAATGAAATAATTATAAATCTTTAGAAAGGAACTTTAACGGCAGATGCTGATTGGAGTGACAGTCTAAGGTATTTCTCATCAACCTACTAGGATCGCTATTGAGAGGAGTGTCATGGAAGTTTATGTATGGTTTACAAGATAGCTGCTGGAATAACTGTCCGCTTTCCACAGCGAAGGCAGAAAAATGAGGCAGCATTTTTGTTATTATTCCTCTTAATTTATTTACCACTTCTTTTTTTCATTTTCAACTCTCTTTTTTTCGTGCATTGTTTTCTTTTTCACCTTATGTTTGTTAGCTTATTTTTTATCATTTTCCTTAATTTTCTCTTTTAAATTTCACTCGTTCTGCGATCTAGTGGACAAAATTTAAATATGCTCAGATATTATCAAATTCGCAACAATTCCGGATTGATTTCAAGTTCGAGACCTCAGGTGTGTGTGGCGGTATCAGATTTTATACACCATTCTAAAACTATCGCTCTGAAAAAAAGGGCCATTGAGGTTTATAAATTTAACATAATTGACACTGCTGAACAACAGAAAGAAAATTAAAATGCAACATTAAAACTTATGCAAATTTAAATATATCACAAGCAAACAATTTTTTAAACACATACATTATAGTGTCTCAATGCAAACCGCGATAATAACACTTTTCCTTTGCTGAATGTGTTCCAGAATGTAATAACAACCGATATTTCAACAAAATGAATTTTCTCATTTTCTACAGGTTTTCTCATACCCTTCATTTTAGGGTAAACTATTCTATAAAACTAGGAAACACACATATTGCTTTACATAAAAGTGTTTTCTCCCTTTGCAAACTACAAAACCTCTTAAACCTTAGAATTCCGTGCTTTTATGTTTTCTATTACGTTTTTGCAGTAAAGTGCTATAGGTTTTTACTTGAAATTGTGTTTCAAAAGCATAAACATAATACTTTAAAGGATCTAAGTCTTATGGTACATGTATGGATAAAACCAAGAGTGTTTCAGGAAAAATATATGATACATTTCTGAATACGTGTTTTCGAGTTATAGAACTAAAGCCGAAAATATTTGTGGGCGAAATGCTCCGCTAGATAAGAATTTTGTTTTTATCTCTGTTAGCAAAAACGTGTAAACATAGTATAAACAGCATAGATAAAGTATGATTTAGCACAAAAGGAAATGTGTTGTGCCTATAAATCTTAATTTTTAAAAGCCGTAATTGGTGCACAATTTCAATGACATTTACAAATAATATTAAATTTACATTGATAAAGAATTGGTTGTAATTAACTGATTAAGGAATTATTGTTACTTATGTCCTTAAGTCATTTTACCATACAATGCCTTAATTCGGCGTACACGTTAAAACACATGCATCGAAATATAACAGGCATGGTAGAGAAAATTACATATACACACTCTTGCAAAGTATTTGGAAGTACATAGTTTACTTTCCCTTCGTTAAAAGGACCCTTGCGGGAGTGAACATTTACAGAAAACCAAAAACATAATGGTCTCATAATGTCGACCACATAATGGAGCTTGGCGATGACTTGGCGACCAAATTTGGCGCCAAAAACTTACATGGGGTAGCCAAAGTTTGGAAGCCCTAGGACAAATATTAAAGAAGTTATGTAAGATTCCTAAAGGGAAGCATTGAGAATGTTCTCAAACCGATATCTTCGGGATTGTTCAGGAAACTTCTACTAAGGTATATAAAGAGTTCATGCAGCTGCGAGACTTCATTAGATTACACATCTTGTGGCTATCTCCAAGCTAGCTAGAGCTAGATTTTTTGTAGTTGGCAACTCTGACTGACAGGGCAGAGAAGTTGGTGGGGATCTAAGCTTGGAAACGAGACCAGTATCAGTCGCCTGCGGGCAGTTGTTGAGGCAGGGTCACGTTCCGCGCAGAGGTATCTACTGCACCCTAGTCGATCAAAAAATGGACCAGTTTTTGGCGCAGCTTATGCAATCAAATTTTGTGGGAAACTAGGTAAAAACGGGCAGAGACGCCCGAAATGCTTCGGAAAGCCTACGGTGAAGGGGCGATGACAAGAAACCAAACTTTCATATGGCGCAAGCGGTTCCGGGAAGGCGACCTTTCTGAAAGAGATTCTCGTTGATGACTTCCAGGGCCCCTTCAATGATTGGGTGAACCGTTGGCAACGGTGCATTGAAGCAGAGGAGAATACTGTTATGAATTGACGACGCACGGGTTTTTTGGAGTGAAATATGCAACTTTATTCTTACACTAGTAGATGCAAAACAGCAGCAAAAACAGACAAAACTGCTGTAAACAGTACAAGAATTTGGACACAAGTCTTCTAAATAATCACAGTAATGTAGAACACAAAAATCAGGAACGCTGGAGCAGGATCAGGAACACAGGAACCGAAGATTCCACAACTCCCGGGAAATTACGAAGCTCGCTTGACACAAAAATCACTTGAAGAAATCTCTCAAATCGCAGGCAAAGAAATACCGCTCGCTCTCTTGGAGATAGCCACACATGGCGCACTTCAATGAAGTCTGTCTTAGTCTCCCCGCTCCGGACTAACCAACTTGTTCATATAGCATTGCAGAAGTTTCCCGAACAAATCAGAAGATATAGCTTCGGGAACATTCTCAATGCTTCTCTATAGTAAATTCTCGTACTTTCTTTAATTTTTGTCCTAGGGCTTCCAAACTTTGGCTACCCCGTGCAAGTTTTTGTCTTCAAGTTTGGTCGCCAAAGTCGACAAGTTGTCGCCAGATTTTGTCGCCAAGCACCATTACGTTGTTTACCACACAAGACCATTGAATCTTCGATTTATTGTAAATGTTTCTTTCCCGCAACAATACTTTTAATGCGGAAAAGCAAACTGCGGACAATACATTGAAAATTGAAAATTTGTAGCAAATACAATGAAAATTTCTGTAAAGATTGTAAACTGATATTGAATAAATAATTTTAAAAAAATCATTCTAGGAACTTTTGTTATAAACCCTGTATTTTATTATGCAATTTGCATATTATAAGCAACATTTTTGCACATAAAATATATATTTCTATTTTTTTATGTTCTCAGCATGTATGTGAGGTAAATTTCATTTCTTTGATGTTTTTGCAGTATAAAATATTTTCAGCACAAATGGTATATTACACAGTTTAATTGGAATTAGGTAAAATCTGGAAATCATATAATTATTCGTAAAAGAAGTTTCTGGAATTATTTACTTTATAATTTTTAAAAACTAACATACAACTTAAGTTGGTTATTATATTTTCAAAATCAGACACTCATAGGATGATGCACGCAGATAAGTGATTTTAATTATTACAAAATATGATTTTGTTTCAATGGAGCATATGCTTTAGATATTTCATGTATATATATGCATGTGTTTTTGATAAATTAAGTAAAAATTCTTCTGCCCCTTAAAGGACCACATTACTTTCTCTTTTACTTGAAAAATACAAAAAAATTGTTATTATAATAAATTAAAATGCAATAGAGTCTCAAAATGCAATCATATACCGTAATGTTCTACACAGAAAGGATGCGTGATTCTATAAAGAATTTCAAACTTTTTATCAAAAGTACCATCAAAGAATTTGAAAGTGTGTAGCGACGAAAAAGTCTGTGTGAAGGACTTTTTTGTCGGAAAAAGTGATGTATGAGTTTTCATTTGAAGTATGACAGGCCGGAAAACATTGATTCTTTCCTAAAACTTTTAGAGTTTTTTAATGGCACACGTGCGAAAAAGAACTATAATTTTCCAATTTGGTTATACTTACGCAAGGTAGAGAAAACAATATGAAGTATAATGTTTCCCGGTGGAAAAATTCAACCTTATATGTACTTGCAATAATTTTTATGTACTTAGAGTACAACCTAATGGAGCCTCTTGAAATCATCATCGGAATGTTTTGAAATATCATGTGAAACTACTCTTTAGAGCATTTACTTTTAGAAATAAATTAAGGAAACATTTTGCATTTTGTTGCTTTTGAAAAAGAGAAGCCATGAACGTTAACTGTACAAGTATTTATATGAAATTTGAAGGACTTAGGTTAAGTGAGGGCATTTTAAACTCCATGATGTACTTTCTACCTTGTACTTACGGAGGATAACAATTTGCTCTTTATTTCTAATTGTTACCGATGCTCGTCGAAGTTAGCAAATACGCTGACTATGTGATGGCTAAATGTTAGTCATTTTTTGATATGTTGGGTAAACGTTGGCACCGTCAAACAATGAGTCATTTATTGTTATGAAATTCGTTGCACAAGAAACCGATGACTATAGGTGGTTTCCACTTTGTTGGCAAATTGTTTATAAAACATTTTACAGATTTTGCTTCTGTTTGGATAATATGCACATGTATAACTAATGGTAAAATTGGGGCATTATGTTGCCGAAGAGTTGCGTAAACGTTGGGAATGCGTTAGAAACAACCAATATCCACTAACTATTCTGTGCTAACTGTCAACACATCTATTCTATGGTGTGCCAAAACATCTTTGCAAGCACTAACACGTATAATGGCTCAACGAAGTTACTCTAGTTGTACTTTTGTTAGTCAGAGATAATGTAACATAGGAAGCAGAGATAATTACAATAAATACGATTTCTATAAAGATGGTGCAGTAATTAAAAAAATGCTCATTGCATAAAATGAATGCATGATCAGTACTTATAATTTATAAGAGTTATTTATAATGCATAGTTAATAAATTAAACTACTGAAATTTTAATGCTTGCATTTACTTTTGCGATGTAGAATTCAATTTAAATTTTGTTTAAATAATAGAATTTTACACAATGAAATCTGTGGCGTAAAGTGCATCCTTTTATGTGTGGCGGGCCACATAATGATTCGTTCTTTAGATTGTGTTGATATTATCCTTGTGTTTTTAGTATCAGGTTATCTAACAGTCGGATTAGTAACAAGCAATCACAATTCGGTGTATATTTGAGGATATTAGAAATTACGGACGCATGCACAAAAAGTGCAACATTGGGTATGCACAAAAAGTGCAACATTGGATATGCACTCGCATGGATGCCTAAGTACTCTATGAAGGTTTACAGCGGTGACTGCTTCTGGAAATTTCTAGAGGCATCTAGCTTTTTAGTCACGTAATTGCAAAGCAATAAAAGAAGAGGTTCTTGGCCATCTTGAATAGTGTTGTTTTCAGGCTACCTCGAGTATTGTCTAGTGGTTTTTTATAAAACGCGAACAATCTGACAGATTATTTGTTTAGTGCAATACCAAGACATATGTGAAATTGTTGTTTTTTGATTGGCTTTTTGGTCACTTGAACTCTGTATTATTTTACTCTTAAGAAGTAATAAAAGTCATGTGCCACTCCAGAGAGGACCTGCGTGCTTATTCTCTACGTGCCTTCCAGCCATTTACTGTAAGACAATTAAAACAGTAAGATAAAACTTGTAATATTTAGTGTCGTCCATGACTCTGGTAGTCATGGACAACAAATTAGGGCAACGTTTTGCTAAAATCGCGCAGATGAAGGCCGGTTAAGAAGAGATGAAGCAGGAATGAAGGTCCGTCAAGAGGAGATGAAGAAATGAAGGTCAGTCAAGATGAAATAAAGGGTGGGAAGTAGAAATTGGAATGAGAAATGAAGTTGAGATGAAATCAAAGGTGAATTAGTGACAACAGACGTATGATGGATAAATCAAAATAAGAATTAAAAAGCGAGCAAGTTCAGCTGAAGTTGCAGACTGACGAGGGACGAAAAAATTCTAAAAGCAGACCAGAAGTACAGTAAAAACTAATCAGATTCAGCAAATCCGTGAAACCATGGATGAAATAAATCTCACATGGAATCTGAGAAAAGAATTAGGGCTGTAGAAAAGCGATCATAAAACCTTTTCCTTCTGAAACTGCACCAATACGTAAAAGCGTCAAATTATGCACTTTTGACGGCCTAGCACCATGGAGAGTGTTTAAGATGCAATTCAACGTCGTGGCCGACTGAAGTGGCTGGGATTGTACCACTAAAGCAAACGTTGCAGATTTCCGGGATAATGCAGCTGAAACTCGGCAAAACGTGCCGGCGGAATAACTGCCAGACCTCTCCGCCATCAAACCAGCACAGGAATTCATTGTGAGATGGGTATCTTACAGAATTTCATCGCGCTCGCAGCAGAAGATTCTGGTTCATCTAGCCTTCTCGGACTGCTCTTTCGAAACTCAAAGATGGTTGTCAGCACAGTATTTTAGAGACGCCATACGAAATGAAGACATGCAACACGCGGTTCACCTTTCAAAACCGAAGGACTTGTCATTGTTTCTGGTTTCCACAATGAAGTATGAAGCTGTGAAATCTATATTGAGGGTCAGCAATTATGTCAGAAGAGCAGCGAACGATGACGCGTTGGATGATCAGGAAAAACGGTATTTAGGGCTCGAGAAAATAGTTGAATTGCTAAAGCTAGAGGCGAATGAACGAAAAGAATACAAATGCCGCAAATCATACAGGACGTGCTGGGTACAACAGAGAATGGATCATGTTCAGAAAAATTATTTGAGAAATTTTAAGAAAGAATATTTAAATGGAAGAAGTATATTTAAAGTCTTCGAGCACCATGCCAGAAATTTACAAGGTCAGCCATGCGAGACCTAAAATATAATGATTTGGCGTGTAAGCCAAATCACCTGCTGGAACTAGGGAGAATTCTGACACAAGAGGTTCCAGTGTCACTTTCAGCAAAGTATATCACATTAGAAATAGACGCTGTATCAAATTGTACCGGATTTTGCAGACGTGTGCTCAGACGATATGACGCCAAATCTACTGACCAACATTTTAAAGGAGATTGTGTTTGTCTGGTTAATCCCAAGCGAAGAATAGCACTGAGTCAGAATTTTTAAGAGAATCGGGAAGGTTCAAATAGGCTTTGCTTCTGAACAGGTAAAACGGGAGATCTGTCAAATACGCTTCTTTTGGTAATCCCGGTGATCAATTTGCATTTGTATGCACAAAAATTTCTAGAATGGTCTTTGTTTTTCCGTAAAAATTTTCCAGAATACTTTAGTATTAAGATGTTTCAGTTGGTGCTTCTTGAGTATGAAACATTCTCAGGAGCTGAATAGCTTTATATGTAGCTGATGTATGTTATGTGTGTGTGTGGTAACATGTTGCGTCATTCTGGAAGAAAACATTAAAATTCGTAATCCTTCATAATTCCTCCTTCGTATATGGGATTATACGGACTTTATATTCTATCTGGAAGATTTAGAAACTAAAAAAGATGACTCAACATTCGAAAATTGAGTCCATTGCCACCGCTTCTTATGTACAACCAGTAAGTAGTTCATCTGTGTTCTAAAGAGTTTTCTTTTTTGGAATACTTCCGCGACTTAATATAATTACGATATATGCTGTATTCATCACTACCATACATTTTTCTATTGCATAATGAAAGTTCTTTGCAGGAATACCATGGTACAGGCGAAAAAGTAATAAGAGATACTCAAGCGTCTAGAAGAAGTAATCTAAAACCACATAATTAATAGCATGCCTGTATTATCTTGTATTTCTATTTATCCGCAATGTTTAATGAATTTCCTATGTTTAACGAAATACTCAATTAGATTAAGAACATCTGTACGTTATGCGTATCTATTGAAAGCTCTGAATTTAATTGGCTGTGAAAATTACTGAAATATTTATCTAACATAATTTCTCTCCCAGAAGATAAGAAGAAGAGTTATAAGGTGAAGACCCGAACAAAAGGCTCCAATAATATAACCGAGTAAGCGTAGTATTACAAATGGAGCGACCACATTTGCTTTACAAATGTTAAATTATTCCTGGATGATACGGCTATATTGTGATATAAGAACAACGAAGATCTGAGCGGTTGGGACCAATTCAAGAAGAAACTGTCAATGACTGGTCTATATATTATTTCTCCTGGGTAATTCAGTAAGGCACCCCTTCTCAATATCTCATGGATACCTAAGCGAGACAAAAGACAATCGAATTTTAATTTACAAATATGTAGTCGTTAATTAGATCTTTAGTCTGTAAAATAAGCTTTTATTAAAATGTAGTTAAAAAGAAAACTGATATTAGAATATTTGAATACCGGTTTGAATGTTTTCTTTAAACGAATACCATGATAAGACTAAAAAGAAAGAGCCCACTCCTAGAGAAAGATCAGGTTCTCTCGAAAACATTCTTAGAGTAATTCTGAGCCATCAAACCACGCCTTGTCCGGGATTTAATTTTGTTTCTTGTCGACTCTATTAAAAAATATTATCATATCAGAATAAATTGTTATCAATTTCTTATCATTTTTTCTCTTATTATCATATCAGAAAAGAAAGGAACTAGCATCTTTAAAATTTCCAAAATCTTATGACACAACCGCATATCATTTTGCTTTCTTGTTTATTGAAGCATACACCTTGGTATCTATAAACTCATAGATCACATGGGATGATATCTATAAAGCACAAATAAGGAAGTAAGCCTTAAATAAAGAAATATTTGTGCACTGCAAATAGAGATGAGCAACTATGTTGCATTGATTTCTCGCTTCTGTTTGGGATTACTTTCGCGCAATAATATAATTATTTTATGTGCTGTATTTACGTAAACTCATGCAGAGCTTGGGTTTTGTAAATTAATAGGCTGTTTTACTGACAACAAAAATGACTTAACATGTACCCTAGAAGTTCATGTTAACGATGTTCAGATGTATTTACCTCATTTTAAAAATACTTCTAACTAGTCGCCAGGCTATGGACCTTAATTTTAAATGTATCCGAAAAATATAAAACTCAAAAGTAAAATGGAATAGAAATTAAAATACGTTAAAATGACATTCTATTGATGAAAACACAAAAATGGAAGAAAAAAGTAATAAACTACGCGTCTAAATAATCGTCTGCATTTTCAATAGTAAAAGTAGAAACGGTTGCCATTCTACCAATCAATTTGCAATTTCTAAAATTTGTTGCCAGATTTCTTAATGAAAAGCAAAAACTTTTGTCTTAAAATATTACTCGTTTCTGAATAAAAAGCATTTGGAAATCTGGCGTCGCCATGCATGTCTACGTATTAAACTGCACCAGAATACCGAATTTCGTAGATCTATGTGTTACCGTCATTTCGCAGCTCAAGGAGCATATATACGTACAAAATTACAATAGTAAGCTACATATTAACAATTACAGCATGCAGATAATGCAATTTTGTGTTATAATATTTATAAGCATTGAGCACCTATTAAACCTATTTTTTATTTATTTTTGAGCAGCAGTTTTTTTTCTTGTGCTGTTTATGTTGAATTTTTTTTTTTTTTTAGATTTACAAGCTATATTGCATTTAATATTTTTTTAATTTTTATTTTATGTATAGTAAAATAAAAATGGATTCACTATATTTATTGAATCTATTCAAATATTTTGATATTTTTAGGTGATTGTATGCAAAATATTTTTTTAAAGCGTAACGATTTGTGATTACGTATTTACAAACGATTGCATCAAAGCTCATTTTCGACTTGATATTAAAAAATAAATATATCAAGTTTAAATCATGTCTATGTTGTTTTATAATGGAAACATTATGTGTATTTTATATGTATGAAATATTTTAATTCAGGTATAACTTTTCCTTGGAAAAAAATCCTCTATTTGAAACTATAATTTCAACTGCTTTTTCGTTGTCAAAAACGTCTCAGTTCCATTGACGATAGATAAATGACCAATTTTATAAGTAAACACACTACTACATATTCTACTCGTTAATGGAACGTAGGCAATAACTAGAGGCCGGACCTTTAGGTGCTGCACCTATCAAAGAGAAATGTTGGGGGCTTGCATGGAAAGATGTTTTGCATTAATTCAAATACTGTTCAGACTATTCTAGCGGAACTCCCTCCCCCTATTTCACCTGAAGTACCGAAAGGCATCTAAACCGGCATTTTGCACCTATTTATCTTTAATTTCATGTTAAACTGCACTTAAAAGCAAGAGTCCATCATTTACGTTCTTAGAAAAATGTATGACCTTGAACAGATTTTTGAAAACTAAATTTACATTTGTTAAGTTTATAACTGAAACTTTTCTAAGTTCCTTATTTAGCAAAACTGAAAAATCTGAAAGCTTATCTTGAGAATTTTGTGAATTTGTGTTTGATTATTTTATGCGACTGTTTTTGTTGATGATTTGCTTATTTTTGTTTATTTCCTTTTAAATGTTTTCCCCCAAAGATTCGACCCTATTTTTCATACTCTACAACTTGTAAACATTTGGAAGGTAGTAAACTAAATTTTTCTTCTAAAATCGCTAAATTAAATCCGATTTCTGCTTATCTTCAACCTCGATCTGACAAGAATGTGTGAAGACTCGGTATTTATATTTTAATTAATAAAAGATAGACGATTAATAGATGATTTTCTTAATTGATTATAAGAGAATAATTAATTTATTATTATATGATGAATGGCATCATGATACATATCACTAAGGTTTGTTTCATAAAAAAATGCAAAAAATTGAACCTAAACATGCACCTATTTTGATATTTTTTGCACCTTTTCATAGCACCTAAACGGTCAAACTTTTGCACCTAAAGATCCGGCCCCTAGTAATAACTTTCATGAAATATAAGTACAAAGAAAATTTGTTACACCCATAGCATTCTTGATATAGAATTTAGCTTTACACTAAGGTGTACCACAGTAACACAAATCCCAGTTTCTCATTAATGAAAGCCCACCTTCTCTTCCAACAACGCATCCGTGATTCCATGCCGCCTTTGATGTCTCCTCCGTAGGATTTCAATGGCCGGGGCATTCCCTCAAATAAGGGAAGATCCAACGAGATTGATTTTCTATTCCCGACGAAAGAGCACGCGAAGCCTATAACGAACTGTAATCTCTTTAAGCAATGCGTAATCTCAGAGCCACATAAATGCCGATGATGATCGATTTGATTTTATCTGGGAGAATCTAGGATTCCTGGAAAAGAGAATTCGGATTTAGAATATAAAAGGGAACGTAATATCTTCTCCCGTGAAGCGGTTTTATTGGAAAATTTAAATATTTTAGTTACGATGGGTGAAATGCAAGAATAGCGAAATGGAAGAATTTAAAATATCTTGAATTTTAGGGTAATATATATCCTAAGAGATACGATGACAAGGCTAAAAATGTAAGTCATAATATAGTGTCAGTTTTCTGGCCTTTTGCATGTAGTATGCAATTTAATTTAATTAACTCTTTGTCTTTTAAATATCTACATTTAACATATTTGTTTTGCTGATCCCTCTTAAAATACTGTTGCGAACTTAGTATCTTGCTTTCCTGCAATGCCAGTAGCCTTGCAAGAAAGTAATATTTACAAGCAGACCAACGATTGAATGTAATAACAATAATAATAATAATCATCATCACGGCGCGACAGCCCTGAAGGGTCTTGTCGTTCTTTAAGATTTTATGCCATTCAATACGTCTGGTTACATTACGCATTACATTACACTGGTTACATTACACATTAAATTACTCTGGTTGTACTACACATTACATTACACTGGTTACATTACACATTACATTACACTGGTTACATTACACATTACATTACACTGGTTACATTACACATTACATTACACTGGTTACATTACACATTACATTACACTGGTTACATTACACTGGTTACTACACATTACATTACACGGATGGCACGGCATTAACACGTCTTCTTCGACTTGATCTCTACATGTAACTTTTGGTTTTCCTCTGGGTCTAGAACTGGAGTACATGCGGTATTCGTTCTAGTTAAATCTTTGGACCTGAAATTCTTGTGGACGTTTGCTCGCAGTGACACAGGTGCAGGGACCTAGAGATTTTCTCTTCAGGTCTATGCTTAAATTGAAGAAAGAGTTTAGTTCGTGGCGCTATCTCTTGACGAAAGCAAAAATCATTTTGTAGATCCTTCGTGAACCCCCCTGACGGGGAATATGCATATTCAGATCAACGTTGCTAGAAAAAAAAAGATAAAGAAGTGCGTTTCTCCAATAATGACATCGGTTTATAAAAAGGAAATAATAATAATAACAATATAATATAATAATAATAATATAATATAATACATTAAAAAAAAGCGTTTATAAGCACATGCAATGCTTGTAAAACACCAAACGACAGTTTCGAAATCGTGTGATGAGCCTTCTTTAGTGCGAGAGCGGAAGGAATTACTGTGATAGAGATAGCTCGAATTACTGTGCTTACGAAGTTTATTTCCTACATTATATTGTTACAACGTTCGCAGTTTACTTTTCCACATTAAAAGTACACTTGAGGGAAAGAAACTTTTGCAGAAAACTGACAACTTAATGGTCTTATATTGTGAACAACATAATGGAGCTTGTCGACAAAATTTGGCGACAACTTGGTGACTTGGCGACTTTGGTGACCAAATTCGGCGCCAAATTCTTATATGGAGCAGTCAAAGTTTGGAAGTCCGAGGACAAAATTTAAAGAAGTTACGTAGGATTCCCACAGGGAAGCATTGAGAATGTTCTCAAACCGATATCTTCGGGATTGTTCAGGAAACTTCTACTAAGGTATATAAAGAGTTCATGCAGGCTTGTCTGCGAGGTCTTCGGAGAGACTCGTTGGGGATCGAGACTTCATTGGAGTGCACATTTTGTGGCTATCTCCAAGCTAGCGAGCGGGATTTTTCCCCGTGCGATTTGAATGATTTCCTCAAGTGTTTTGAGAACGAGCAAGCTTCGTAGTTGACGAAGAGGTCTGGAATCTTCGATTCCTGTATTCCTGAGACCTGTGTTCAGGAGTCCTGTTCCTATGTTCCTGATCCTGTTTCAGCGTTCCTGATTTCTGTTACTGTGTTCATTTAGAAGACCTGTGTATAAGTTCCTGTTCTGTTTGCAGATTTTGCTGATGTTTTCCATCTACTAGTGGAAGAAAAAAGTAGCGTATTTCACTCCAAAAACCCCGCGTGAACAATAACGAGCACACGGGTAATTCCAGATTTAATAAATGTTAATTATATGTGTTATTATATTCAGTTAAATGCATGATATTCCCTCTTGTGTAAATTATGCAAGTTATTTTGGAAACAGTTTGGGCTATTACAGCTATCGACTAATTGATACTAAACTTTAATACAAAATATTTTGATTGTTGAACTCTATGTCAGAATTCAACAGTAATATCTATGTTGAATCATATTACTGCCATATGCAGACTTATTCTTCGAGTATTAGCATGCAGTTCACGGCACTTTATAAATCCTTTAATTAGTGGCTCCCTAAGCGAGTACTTCAAACTATTTAACTTTCTCTTGCATATTATTTGATAGGCTAGATAAAATTGCACACCTAATATCACCCTCTCAGGGCTTATTAGACCCTTCTAAAAGACTAATGGCTCTCATAATACAACGTGAATTATACTGGGAGGCAAGATATAATTCCAAAGCCTAACACAGCAAAGCAATTAAAGTATCTGCTTTTATGTAGGCTACTCTAGCATCACTTGTTCGATAAACAGTCTTACATAGTTATGGCGTTGATAATTATTACTTGTATTTTCCATGTTCCCTAATTTTGAGAGTACCATTTACGCTTGAAGTGCAAAAGGAAGTCAGTTTATACATACAGTGAAATTATAATTAAAGCTTCAATAGCAAAAGGCTGCAATGTAAGAAAAACTGGACAGAATGAACCTGAAATCTGATCTGAATGCACTTGCAGCAGTGGAATTTTGTTTTGGCAAAAGAATTTTTTTTACAAAAGGAACCTATAAACGGCGGTATATAAAACACGAAAATTTCTTTCTGAATGGAAACAAAAGCCCTTTGGGAGAAAATATAAATATTTAATTTAATAACTCACGGAAACGATAGGAAAAGGAAGTAAAAAAAACACATAAGTCTACGCTAGAAGCGTTCAATACTCTGTCCCTATTCGTCTACGAACTGAAAGCGCAGAACAGCATGTTTCACAACCGTTAAGTGTATCAGTGGTGATTTTCTGGATACAGGGTGCATGTGTGCTTCCAACTCAATCCAGTTTGCAATACGACCACTGTATACATTTTTGATGTGATTTCTAAGAAATGATAAGAAGTTGCAGAGTTTAAGGTCGGGTGAACATAGAGATCAGGCTTTTGAAAAATGAAAGCCGATAATTTCTGCTATTCCCGAAATTTTAGTTCAGCAGTTTCTTCACAAAGTTGTTGCAGGAAAATATAGTGTCCTGTCTTGCATAGAAATTCTGCTATCCTCACACTTACACTTCTGAAGATCAGGAATGATATGACTACGCAAAACATATTCAAATCTTTGGTCAGTGACGGTAAAGGTAACATTACTCCTCTAAAATGAATGCGCCAACTATAAACACTGCCGTAAAACTGCATTTTACAACGATCTTTGCATGAAGAAAACTGTTGCCAAAGTACTGAATTAACTGGTTCACCAATGGGCATTTCCATGTAACTGTCTTCAATCCCTCAAGCCTCATGAATTTGACCAGTCTTGAACTTAACGTTCACTCATATTCTAGTTTTGCGCACTGACAGCATCTTGGGTATTTAAATGGGCTTTATCCATCCACAAAATGCTATATAGGTAACCATTGCCCACTTCCATTGAGGAAGAAATTGTAGGGCGAAGCTTCACATTGTGGCTAGTCATTTCGAAGCGTATTGACAGTATCTTGGATATTTAAATAGGCTTCTTCCATTCACAAAGTGCTACACAGCTAACCATTGCCCACTTCCATTGAGGACAAATTACTAGGGCGAAGCTTCACATTGTGGCTCACTAAGCTATAAACAAACTGGAGTGCGGACTACCCAGTCAGACGACCGCATCACACCCTACCAGCGAGTATGGCAGAAACCGGCCACTCGTGTTTTCTACTGCTGTTTATTCGGTTGCTTTGATTTTATAATATTTATTTGCGAGTTGCAGTTACTGTTTAAAAAGAAACTTTGGATAGTTTATAAAATGTTTCATAAATAGAAAAATTGTCAATATATGAGATACGGATATTTTGTTTCGTTTACGGGCGAATACGTAATTTTGATATTACACCAAGACAAAGTGGGTATCAGATTTTTTTCATATTTTGAACTCGCAATTTTATTTATAGTTTAATAAAATTGTTTTCAATCGGACAATTACTGACTGTAAGGTTTATATTTCAATATAAACCACTGCAACGCTGTATTAACCTATGAATTTATGGTTCTTTAGAAAAAGATTTTAGATTAAAAATTACGGTAAAAGTGAACGGGTATTGTCAAACTAAAATTTTATAACTTTTTAATATACTTTCATTTACTTATTAAAAACATATTCTTTTTTCTTTTTTCAAATCATCTTGAAATTCATAGCGTTAAATTGTTGTGAAAAACCACTTTTTAGTATTAAATATTTAAACGAGAAACCAGACATTTTCTAGAGAATAACAAAATAATTCCATTTAAATAACATTTAGTTTTCCGCATAGGTAAGGCTGCTCTAATATGAAATACATAAAATGTAAGAAAAAAAATACTTATTCAACACATGATAAAAGAATACAGTTATTAATATTTAAAAGCAATGCATTCAAAAGTCGTTCTTTTAATGGATACTACAGATTTAAGTCAACTCTGTTTAAGATTCACAAATTACATTAACATTGCGAAAATTTATTAATTAAATTTTGTTGAAAATTAATTTGTTTAACTTTTGACGAACACTAGTAGAGTCGTTATATAACTTTAACAGTTAATGTTTTACTGTACGTTCTAAGCAGAATTTTTAATTATATTTCTCTTTTTTTTTAAAAATTATTTCGACCTCATGGTGTTTTTTTGCAGTCAATTTCATTTTGAATTTCATGATGAAATTGTATTTCTTGATTCATCAGGTAATTAGTTCAATTTCTTGATTCGGAATCCGATTTCTTTTCATTTAAAACTAACAATTTAAATGATTTTTCAGCAGCACAAATTTTTAAAAACAATTCTTGAATACAATTTAAGCTTTCTTCTAGACATAAATTTGACAAAAGGATTTAGATTTATTAATTATAATTTATAATTATCATGTAAACACTTTTCAGCAACTTCTAAAACAATCTGTGCAGCTCAATTTTATTATATTTTTCACAGAATATGCTTTTGGTATATATCTACAAACTAAGTATTTAGAAAACTGAGAAAAATCAATTAAAAATGGAAATATTTGTAG
>Ga0115845_100017_pt1 | contig 28068 bp, 27 predicted proteins | sample InSIn1SAF170_2_FD_83859 | JGI IMG/M metagenome (GOLD analysis project Ga0115845, IMG submission 83859) | reverse complement strand
GGTATAGTGGTGCTGTCATTTAAGTACTTTTTTCTATGTCTGAAACCTATAAATACATTTACACCCAAATTAGTACATTTGGTTCATTGCCTACACATAAAGTTTTTATAAGTAGTGTAGGAAGGAAGACAAAATTAGTTTTTGCTGATAATACTTTTGTATATAGTACAGTTTCTGATTGGGCTTTAAGTCATTCGGGTCTTGATTCAAGGAAATCAATATGGTCTGAAGAGCCTAAGTCATTTTTAGACAGTGAAAAAACAAGATTAAGCATTTATAGAGCCTCACATCCCGCTTTCATCACTGAAGCAAGCATTGGCTAAGCGCTAGTATTTTGTATGCTGTTCATGTAATAACTGTTTATATTGCAAATAAAGTTTGCTTTGTGGGTGTTTAGGGCGTATAAAGCTAACTCGTTGATGCGGGATGGAGCAGTCTGGTAGCTCGTCGGGCTCATAACCCGAAGGTCGTTGGTTCAAATCCAGCTCCCGCTACCAACGAAAAAAGATTCAAAGTTTATAGCCTAGTCTTCACAGATTAGGCTTTTTTTATGGCTGGTTAATTTTATACATAGCGGTTTCTAAGAACGTAATTTTTATACAAGTCACTGGAATGGTGTGTAAGTCATGAAAGTACAGTATTTCTAGAAAACAATGGACTTTAAGTGACTTAAAACACGTTTAGTTTTATTCTGATTCTAAAGGCATAATGGGTTTCCCAAATAAACCAATATTTTTATCCCCCCATTGTTTTAATGCAACCAAAATAGGTGCTAAAGAAGTGCCTAGTGTTGATAATCGATATTCTACTTTCGGAGGAACAACGGCATAAACCTTTCGTATAATCAGTTGATCCTCTTCAAGTTCACGTAATTGTCTAGTGAGCATTTTTTGAGTGACATTTGGAATTTTCTTCCTCAGTTCATTGAACCTTAAAACATCATCTTCTAATAAATGCCATAAGATAATACTCTTCCATTTACCATCAAGTAATCCTATAGCAGCTTCAACAGAGCATCCTGGTGTGCAATCAAAACGCGAATGTTTTAGCTTACCCATTTCAATAGTATCCTTTTGGTAACTATAAGACGAATTTGTCTGTATAACTTAAAAAAGAATATTAAGTAAACTCAAATAACAAAACAAGAGGACAAGTGAATGAAGGCTATTTCTTATATTGACGGTATGGATCATGGATTTAAAAATCCACTGGTAGATATCGAAAAAGTGATGCCGAGCTTAAAAGATCGGGATTTATTGGTTAGAGTCAAAGCGATCTCGGTTAACCCTGTCGATACTAAGGTTAGACGAAACCCTGTCGTAGCAGGCAACATGCGTATCTTAGGATGGGATGCAGTAGGTGAGGTTGTTGAGATCAGTTCTGGCGTGCAACATTTTAAAGTCGGAGATCAGGTCTGGTATGCAGGTGATTTAACTCGGGATGGGAGTAATGCTGAATATCAGGCAGTCGATGAGCGTATTGTTAGCTTAAAACCACAAAGTCTGAGTGATGCTGAAGCTGCTGCGCTGCCATTAACTGCTATTACAGCATGGGAAATGTTATTTGATCGTTTCAATGTTGATTTAGATCAATCTGATAATATTTTAGTGATTGGTGGGGCAGGAGGTGTAGGATCTATTGCGATTCAATTACTCAAAGCGAGGACAAATTTAAAAGTTATTGCTACAGCATCTAGGGAAGAGACTAAAGCATGGGTTAAGTCTTTAGGGGCTGACTATGTTATCGATCATACCGAAGATTTAAACACGCAAATCAAAGCATTGGGTTTAGACGCACCTCAATATATTTTTTCAACCAATCAAACAGAAACGTATCTTCCTCAAATTTCTAAGCTTATTGCTCCACAAGGTAAGTTTGGCTTAATTGATGATCCGAAATTACTAGATATCGGTGAGTTTAAGTCTAAGTCAGTTTCTGTACATTGGGAGTTCATGTTTACACGTTCAATGTTCAATACTACAGATATTGAACAACAATCTCAGCTATTACATCAGGTTGCAGAACTGGTAGATAACCACAGAATTAAAACCACGCTGAATCAGACTTTAGGCAAAATTAATGCGAAAAATTTAAAACTTGCTCATGAACTGATTGAAACTGGCCGAGCGAAAGGAAAAATCGTTTTGGAAGGCTTTTAACTATAGTTTTAAGCTCAACTTAAATAAGTGGGTTAATTTTTAAGTTAAACACTTGAAACTATACAATTAGGATCAATATTCTCAGCAAGGCCATTCTAGGGTTCAGCGCACTAGGATGGCTGTCCTTTTTTCGAAATCCGTTTCACTCATGTACATATAATAAAGAGCTTTTGGAGTAATTTTTTCAATTCATTAAATGTTATGTTATAACATTGTGTTTTAGTGGGGTGAAGAATGAAACACACAACTTTGATGACGCTCATTTTGATGGTTATTCAACAGACACATGCAGAACAAAAAGTTACAGCTTTAGATCCGCTTATTTTTCAAGCGGAAAAGACAGAAGTTACTTCAGTCATTATAGATAAAGAGAGAATCGAAACATCAAATACACTCGGAGACACACTTAAACATGTTTCAGGAGTGCAAAGTACATCTTTTGGTCCAAATGCTGGTGCGCCCGTGATACGCAGTTTATCGGGTAATAGAGTGAGTATCCTTGAGAATGGGCAAACCATTAATGGAATGAATGCCATAAGTGGCGATATTAATATTCCATTTGATCCACTCTTTACGGAAAGCGTCACCGTTCATAAAGGCACAAACTCAGTTAGATATGGGGGGAACGCCATTGGGGGGAGTGTGGATATTGATACTGGACTGATTTCAAAAAAGTTGGAGGATAAAAGTCGAAGTTTAGATATCGCTTATAAGAAAGGTTTTAATGATTTTAATGCCCACGGTATTCGTTTAAATGTAAACAATCAAAAAAACTTAAGCACAAATATTCAGTTCTCGGCCCAAAGTATTTCTTCATATAACATACCTGGATCAAGCAAAGCTGCAGTATGTGATACAGCTGTTTTTCCGAGTAGTGGCGGCATAAATTCTGCTTTGGCAGATGCATGTCAAAAGGACTCTAGAATCTCAAATGTGTTTAATAAAGCGCATAATCAGTATTTAAATAAGCACGTTTTAGAAGACATCGCGAAGAACCCAGAAAATTTCTATGATTATTATGATGGTTTAGAGTCAGCGAAATACACAGATGAGGCAATCTCAAAACGGTATGTAAATGGTTCATTGAAAGAGTTTATTAATGATCCGAACCCTGATTATGTGCCGGACACGGCTAAGTATGTACAGAATAAAATTAACAATGATGTAACGCCGAATTATAAAAAGAAACTGGGTAACAGCTATGCCAGAAATGAAAACATGGCGATAGGGACAACCTATTTCTTAAACAATGGCTATATTGGTGTGAGTGCTGACTATAAAAGTAGTGAATATGGAGTTCCGGGTTTTTCTATGGAAAATAAATCTTTTCAGAGCTCTTATAGTGATGGCTTGCCAGTGGGTGTAAAAATCGAACAGAATCGTTTTGCCTTAGATTCACTGTTTAGAGAGCCATCAAGTCTACTGAAGAGTGTTCTGTTAAAAGCATCTAGACTGTCAAATACATCTGGGGAGTACATTGGGGCAAGTAAAGCCAATGAGTATAAATTTGATACTAATACAGCTGAGTTTGTATTTGAACACATGCCCTATAAAAACCTGACTGGAGAAATAGGAACGTCTATAAATGCCAGACAGGTTAAGGGCTCAGGTTTAGAACGTTATTTACCGAATGTGAATACAGCTTCACATGCAATATTCATTCAGGAAAAACTAGATTTCAATAAAATTTCTTTTGATGCTGGTTATCGTGTCGAGAAAGTGAAACATGAGATTCAGGATCAGAGCTTTAAGTTGGCGCGTAATGCTTCAAATAGTACGCTTGAAGATCAGTCCTTTGATCTGAATAGTTTTTATATCGGATCGGAGTTTAGATTTACAGACTCTTTAGGTTTCAGACTTCAGTACAGTGAGTCTGAACGAGCACCCGAAATCAATGAACTCTATGCCAGCAACCCTCACTACTCAGTCATGACCCAAGAAGAAGGAAATCAACAACTCAACAAAGAAGTCATGCAGGGTTTAGAGTTTACAACTACCCTGAATTGGGACTCGACCAATATTGCAGCTTCATTGTACCAAATGGATTTTGAAGACTATTTGTATTTGTCCCACTCAGGTGCCTCTATGCGGAACCGTTTACCACTGAAGTATTGGAAGCAAACCGCTACAAAAGTGAATGGTTTTGAGTTGGATATCAACCATACATTTTCCCTCGACAATTTTGGGGATTTAAAAGTAGGTGGCTTTGCAGATTTGGTCAAGAATAAAGCGACAGATCCTGATCGTTTACGTTTAGCCAATGATGGAATTTATTTGCCCAATATGCCAACCAACCGCTATGGCGCAAATATTGAGTGGACATTAGAGAGTTGGTCAGCGCGGCTGTCTAGTATTTATTATGACAAGCCTCGTTACCTAGGTAAAAATGTAGGTGAGGAAGTCCCATTGCCTGCATACAATTTGCTCGATTTAGATATTCGTAAAAAAGTGACGTTGAGAAATGCTAGTTTTGATCTTTTTATCAATGGCTCTAATTTGCTGGATGAAGATGCACGGCCGCAAAACTCTCCATTAAAATATATTGCACCCTTGCCAGGCCGAGCTTTCCAATTAGGCATAACGATGCATATTTAATATATTATCCTCACTATAAGTCTAGATAGAGCGCCGTGGGGCGCTTTATCTTTATTCAAATTAAATAAAAGTAGTGCCTTGTGAGCATTAAAAATCTTAAGTATGGAGGATTTCGTATAGTTGTGATTATTTGAATACCCAAGAGTTATTTCACTGTTCCTGCTTTTTGCATTTCTTGGTAAAGCTGATCAAGATAATATTGCTGTTGGACGTTATCTTTAAAGTATCGTTGATAATTCACACTACAACTATCGATATCGGCGATATTATTGAGATTGAATGTCCAATCATCCGTATTTTTAACACGGATGCCTAAGTCATCACTACAGTTTTGCCAAAGTTGAGAAAATCGTGTCTGCTTATTGCTCGAGAGTTGGCTGAAACGTGCATAAACGCTAAAGCCTTTCATTTCTGAGTTAAAATATTTGTGAATAAAACCAATGGGTACACCAGCCCAATTCATTGATTGATCTTCTGGGAAGGAAATTCTGATGAGTTTTTTTTCGTTCAGTAATGAATCTTGTTGGCCTGATTTAAAATGTTGTTCTTCATATTCTAGTTTTGTGCCTATAGGTACATTGATCTTTTTCACGATCATTGGTTGTGTCGTGATGTAATAGGGATAATCAGGCCTACCATTGCCGCCTGTAGGGTTCATATTGCCAACACATGCTCCCAAATTTGAGAGTAGGGCGATGCAAAAGATTAATCTAACTTTATTATTCATTATTGATCCTACAAAAACTTTATTTAAAAGCTATTTTATTTATCTAGAATACACACATAGTACACCTTATGCGAAACGTTTGAAATTTCATCTCTAGCCTCAATGTTTTGGCTCAAGCTATTCTAAGGTTCAGCACACGACTAAGGCTTTTTTAGATGCTACGACTTCTATTTTTAAGGACGTTTCAATTTATTGCAGGAAACACCTAATATAATTAAAATTTATGACAGCTATAAATAACTTGAATATTTATTTTTTTCATGTATACTTGACCTAACTAGAAAAAAGTAATGTTTAGTAAATCTTCTTTAAGTATCGCAGTTTTAGTCATAATCCTCCGTTGTTTCAGATCTTAAGCTCCACTTTTATTATTTTCAAAGTTACATCTAGTCATTTATTTTTGACTAAAATTATTAAAATTCAGCAGGATATATTATGTCTACTACAGTTACCGGTACAGTTAAATGGTTTAATGAAACTAAAGGCTTTGGTTTCATTCAACAAGAATCTGGTCCAGATGTTTTTGCTCACTTTCGCGAAATCGCTAGTTCAGGCTTCAAAACATTGCATGAAGGCCAACAAGTGTCATTTAGCATAGAGCAAGGTCAAAAAGGCCCAAATGCTGTAAATATTGTTGCTTTATAAGAAGCATTAAATATAAAAAAGCACTGAACAGTGCTTTTTTAATGACTAAAAATTATTAATTAAATATTTATTCCTTGTTGGAATATATGAAAAAAAACTGGTGAACATTGAAAAAACTTAATACATTAATTGCTAAATCTTCAAATGGTACTGAAATTATAGTCTCGCTAATTCCTCTAAATAAAATGCAAAATACCCGTGATGGATTGAAATCTATTGAAGTGGGTAAGCGAGTGTTACTTCAGTCTGGAATCGAAGTAGACTTAAATTTAGATGGTAGAACATTTTATACCGCTTTAAATCAATTATTTAAATTTAACTATAAAGTTGCCTAACTAAATATTTGATTATATTGTTTTTAAATGAATTAATATTATAGGTATAGAAAAATGTTAAAGAAAAACGTTACTGTCGAAGATCAATTCGGTACTGAATACTCTATTCAGGCGACTGTAGATAAAAATTCTTGCAGCACAAAGTTGCATTCAAATTTAAGATATATCACCGTTGATGGCGAAGATATTCGTCCTGGTTTTGAAATGTTCTTCCAAAGTCTCAATAGTGGTAAAATTTTTAAGTTGATCTGAACGTTATTAGTTTTAATTTGGTCGTGATAACTAATACTACATTATCTTAATCAACCCCAATCATTCCTCCTCAAATCTATTTAAATTATAGAACAGTTATTTTAGATAATTTGAAGAGAGCTATGTCAGGCAGAACACTTTTGTTAATGAATAGTTTAATGACATAGCTAAAATGTATTCTTAGCAAAAAATCTTTTGTATATGCATAAGTTAAAGCTCCTTTGCTCTATAAATGGATTTTAGCTTAAGGTACTGAGTGTGGAAATATACAGTTACGTCCATTTGCTTTAGCAAGATATAATTGCTCGTCTGCTCTTCGTAGAACACTTGTTTTAAGCTCTTTCCTTTTCCAAGTCACTACTCCAAAGGACATAGTCACTTCTTCAATCATCGGAAACTTACAAGATTCAATGACTGTTCGTAGCCGATCAGCCATTTTCAAAGCTGAATCTAGTTTGATACTTGGTAATACGATTAATATTTCGTCTCCTCCCCAACGAATGAGAGTGTCCTTGCTACGCAAATTTTTGGAGAGCTCATGCATGACTTGTTGTAAGACCTTATCTCCTAATGCATGACCATGAGTATCATTAATGGTTTTAAAGTAATCGATATCAGCCAATAACACGCAGCAAGAGTTATCTTCATTGCACATGTCTTTTTGAATGGTATCTAGAAGATGTTCACCATAGCGACGATTAAAAATGCTCGTCAAACTGTCGTAATTGGCCCACTCTTCAAGTTGACTCTTGATCTCGATATGATGATTAATATTTCTACCGATACTCACATTGTGTGTAATTGTGCCATTACGGTCTTTTAGAGGGGATGAAACGAGCTCTAAGAAATGCTTTTCATATACATGGTTTTTATTTTCAATATCCTGATTTTTTATTCTCTGTAGTTCGATAAGCTTTTGATCATGTGGATATAATTTTGTGATAGGTTCATCTTTTAAATCTGCTAGGGTGTAGCCAGAGAGTTCCTCTGCGGCATGATTCATAAATTTAATTTTAGCTTGATCATCCGTGATCACTATCGTATCAAGTGTTGTATTGATCGCTGCAACCAGCATCGCTTGATATTTAAGACTTTCGTTTCTTTCCGTGATATCTCGTTGAACGGAAACAAAATGGGTGATTTCACCTATTTCAGTTTTAATCGGGGAGATGTTCCATTCTACAGCGTACGGTGTTTTATCTTTGCGATAATTAATCGTATGGTTATGGAAAAATAGTCCTTGAGATATGCAATCTTTTAACTCCTGAATCACGGTTAGATCTGTCTCAGGACCTTGTAAGATACGAGGCGATTGTCCAATTAACTCTTCTTCGCTATAACCTGTCATTTCACAAAATGCTGGATTGCAGAAAAGGATGTGTGGGCCATTATTATTAAAACATGCATCTGTAATGACGATCGCATTAAATGATTGCTGAATAGCCATAGCCATTAAACTATTTAATTCAGTCGCTGTTAATTTTTTGTGTTCAGAATATTGAGGCATATTGGAGTGAATCACTATGTTTCTTTATTGTTGTACCTATTCTTATTAATATCATAAATTAGGCTTTAAATTAATGAATAATGCTGATTTATAATTTATACAATATAATCAATAGTCTATAAAATTATTTATATGGTTACCTTTGTCAGGTACTTGAAGATGCAATTATCGATGAATTTATGGAATCTTTTAAAGGGTATTACGTCTATTGTTATGGACGATATAATAAAGTCAAGATAGCAGAGCATTGTGATTAGAAAAAATGATGTAGTACAAATGTTCAACCAGAAGTTTTATAAAGGATGTAAGGAATACTTGAAGCGATGAAGGATGTTGTGCTTAAAAAACACTTCAATCTACAAGAAGTTGGAAATAATGAACCGTACCGGGTTTGTCGGAGAGTCAATATTCTGAGAGACTATCCCGATGACAAAATTAAAATATACCCCTGAAATCAGAGAAAGATCGGTTCAATTATTGATTGAATCCGAAAAAGATTATCCTTCTACTTGGGCTGCAATCACAGCAATTGCTCCCAAGATTGGCTGTACTCCTGAAACACTACGTTCCTGGCATCAGAAGCATTTGAATCAACAGAATCCAATCAAAGTACAGCAGCTTTCAGACCAAGAACGCATTAAACAACTTGAACGCGAAAATAAAGAACTGCAGCGAGCCAATGAAATTCTACGCAAAGCAGCCGCTTTTTTCGCCCAGGCGGAGCTCGACCGCCCACACAAATAATGGTGGATTTTATCCATAACAATAAAGCGTTATACGGTGTTGAGGCGATTTGTAGGATTTTACCGATCGCCCCTTCGACCTATTACCGGACTTTAGATCTCGCGGACAATCCAGAACATCGAGCGAAACGAGATTTACATGACTTGCATCATGCTGAACAAATTAAACGAATTTGGAAGGAAAGTTCAGGTCGATATGGTGTACGTAAAGTTTGGCAAAAACTGAAACGTGAAGGCTATATTATTGCACGCTGTACAGTTGCTCGATTGATGCAAAAGCTAGGTATACAAGGTGTTTGGCGTGGGAAGAATAAACAAACTACCCGTAGCAGAGATGATCAAAAACGAGCAGATGATTTAGTGAAACGGAATTTTAGTGCTGATCAACCTGACCACCTGTGGGTCGCTGACTTCACGTATATTCAAACCAATTCAGGTTGGGTCTATACCGCCTTTATTATTGATGTCTTCTCACGAGCAATTGTTGGATGGAAAGTATCAACACGCATGAATACAGACATGGTCCTGGATGCATTGGAGCAAGCATTGCATGATCGAGGCATGCCAAAGAACGTGATTCATCATAGTGACAGAGGCGTACAGTATCTTTCCATTCGCTATACCAATCGTTTAGAAGCAGCAAATTTACGAGCTTCAGTCGGTACAACGGGTGACTCATACGATAATGCTTTGGCTGAAACGGTGAATGGCTTATACAAAACAGAGGTGATTGAATATTTAAAAGCATATTGGCAAGGTTTAGCAGATGTACAACTTGCGACACTAAACTGGGTAGATTGGTTCAATAAAAAGCGTGTACACAGTGCACTGGGTTATGTATCGCCTTTTGAGTTTGAAGCAATGTACTATGATAAGATTAACCCGTTAGGTCAGGTGGCCTAACTTAAATAAAAAAGTCTCCGACAAACCCGGTACGGTTCATATCTTTCTTCCTAAATAATCCTTTTTACATTTAATTCAACTTTAAGTAAGAAATTTAACTGTTTTCTTATAAGCATTAGCGCTTATTAAGAATAAGGGGAAACTCATGTCTAAAATTTGTCACCGTATGACATCACGATTTAAAAATAAATCTTCCATCTTCTTTTTGCTATTGGCAACCAATGCATTAAGTACCACATATGCTCATGAAGATGACAGCCAAAAATTAAAGCTGAACGGGTTTCTTTCCGTAAATAGCCAGATCCGTAGTCGAGGTATTTCTCTTACAGATGAGAAACCTAGCTATATGTTAAATCTCAATTTAATTGATAAAAGTGGTATCTATGGAAGTGTATATGGTTTTTCAGTAGACGGAGTCGGTTCATACGGAGGGGAAGATTTAGAAATTGATTATCTACTAGGATATGGACAAGAATTTTTTTCTATATCTTTTGATACAGGTATGGCTTTATATACTTTTCCAGGTACAAGCGGTTACACATTTAATGAATTTTATATGTCAGGCAGCAAAGACATTCAAGGTCTTAATACAAGGCTTGGATTAATGTATGTACCAGAACGGAAGTCAGTAGGAGATAATGATAAATTATATGTTTATATAGATTTAAAAAAACCTATTAATGATTTGCCTATAGTTGCAAAAGCACACTTGGGTTATACGAATGGCGAAGGTAATGCATATGCTGGACCTACTGGAGACTTTCTAGATTATAGTATTGGGCTAGATTACATGTGGAAAAATTTTGTTTTGAATACATCTTATATAGGTACTAATATTAATAAATCCAAAGCTGACACCTATTACTATGTTCCAAATGCTAAAAAGGGAAGTGAAATTGTAGATGGATCATTTATGGCTTCTTTAACGTATTTGTTCTGATAGAACAATGTAATATTATATTAAGTAATTCTAGAAGGGGCTTATCCAAGATAAATAAGCCTCTTTCTTTAATAGTCTAGTAATGGCTATAAATTGAACAAATCCCACATTATTAAGTAGGGCAAAAGCCAGGGCACTGTTGCAAATAGGCTGACATGATAAGCTAAATATCTTATTTATTTAGAGATACAGCAGATGAATCCCTTCCACGGTCGGCACTTTCAGGGTGAAATCATTCTTTGGGCTGTGCGCTGGTATTGTAAATATGGCATCAGCTATCGTGAACTTCAAGAAATGCTCGCTGAACGAGGCATAAATGTGGATCACAGTACAATTTATCGTTGGGTTCAGCGTTATGCTCCAGAAATGGAAAAATGGTTACGCTGGTATTGGCGTAATCCTATAGATTTACATTCATGGCATATGGATGAGACTTATATCAAAGTGAAGGGGCGATGGACTTACCTGTATCGTGCAGTTGATCAACGGGGTCATACGATTGACTTTTACCTTTCCGCTAGACGGAACAGTAAATCAGCCTATAGTTTTCTAGGAAAGATCTTCAATACGGTGAAAAAATGGCAAATTCCACGGGTCATCAATACAGATAAAGCAGCGACCTATGGCCATGCTTTATCACGATTAAAGCGAGAAGGAAAATGTCCAGTAGATATTGAGCACAGGCAGATTAAGTATAAAAATAATGTCATTGAATGTGATCATGGTAAGTTAAAGCGAATCATCAGGGCCACATTAGGATTCAAATCTATGAAGACGGCTTATGCCACAATTAAAGGTATTGAAGTCATGCGTGCACTACGTAAAGGACAAGCATCGTCATTTTATTATGGTCAGCCTCAGGGTGAAGTGTGTCTAATCAACAGGGTTTTTGGTCTCTAAGCACTTTTTAAAGGGAACATCATCGACTCAGATCCCTATTTGCAACAGTGCCAAATATAAAGGTCGTGTAAAAAAACTTTCTAGAGAACAGACTTTACAACTTAAGCAAGATTTCATAAGTAAAAAATATTCTTCAAAAGCCGCACTTGGCAAAGCCTATGGCTTAAGTCGCCAATCTGTTTATAAGTATATCAATGAAATTAAAGAATAAATTTACAGATAATAGTCGTTTCATAAAATCCTTTAGATAATAATTTGAACTAATTTTCTTTTTCAAAATGGTGCAATAATCCACCTCATGAATTAAAGGTGCTCAAAAATAGTACATAGATTATATCTGCTTGCACCTATCAGAGATGATGTATAAGAATTAAATATGCATAAATATGCATAAAAACACATAAATACATATATTGGCATAAGAGTTGCATTTATTTTTTTAAATAAATTATTCATGGTTTTTTTTATGCTGCTTGAGAATATTGAACAATTAGCACAGTTAACAATTAAAGAAATCCTGACCGCATATCAAGACCAGTCATTAAGCCCAGTGCAAGTACATGAAATGACATTAGCGCAGATCGAGCAAGTGAATCCAGCTATTAATGCCTTATATGATGTAGATGTCGATGAGGTGAAAGCTGCGGGGCAAGCATCTGCTACACGATGGAAAAATAATACTCGTATTGGTGCATTAGACGGTATTCCGATCTCGATTAAAGACTCCATTCATGCCGTGGGAAAAACTTGGCACCACGGCTCAGCAGCACATGGCAAAGGTGTAGTTGGCACCGAAGATGCACCGCCTACCATGAAATTAAAACAAGCGAAGGCAACCATTCTTGCCAAATGCACCATGCCAGATTATGGCATGAGTGCATCTGGGGTCAGTTCTTATCACGGCATTATCAGAAATCCATGGAATTTAACCTATAGTCCAGGCGGATCAAGTGCAGGAGCAGGTGCTTCGCTTGCAGCGGGTATCGGAATTTGTTCAATCGGATCCGATATTGCCGGTTCTGTACGTCTGCCTGCATCACATTGTGGTTTGGCAGCACTTAAACCGACACAAGGCATGATCGCGCATACCCCGGCATCCGATATTCGCTCTGCAGGCATTATGACGCGCAATGCACAGGATTTAGAAATTGTCCTGCGTGCCTTAGGTGGCGTGCATGCACAAGATCGCTTTTCTGTGCCTGTCATAGACATGCCAGAACAGAAACAAATCACTTTAAAAGTCTATGACAATTTCGGTTTTGGACCGGAAGTTGAACAGAGTGTGTTGCATGTTTTACATGAAGTAGTCGAGGCAATTGGAGGGCAGGGCTATGACATGATCCCAGGAGATCTGCGTTATAGCTTTGATATGTATGCACCGATTGATGATTTATTCAAGATTCGCGCATTCAATGAATATCAGCGTGCTCATGAACAATATCGGGATTTAACTAATTCGCACATTATTGCTTGGTGCAAAGAAGCACAGGATTGGACCATTTCTAAATACTTAGAGATTCAGGCAGGCATTGCCAAAGGCATTGAGGAAACCCAAAAGCTATTTGGTGATGCAGATTATCTGATTACGCCGGTGATGCCAGTCGTCAATTTCCCTGCAGAACAGCTGGGTCCTGATGAATCTATGCCATTACGACATACCACCTTTACAGCACCATTTAACCAATCAGGCCATCCCGCTGTGGTGATTTGTGGCGGCTTTGATGAACGTGGCTTACCTGTGGGTGTGCAGCTCGTCGGCAAACGTTTTTCCGATATCCATTTGATTCGCCTGGCTTGTGAGATTGAAAAAATCATACGAGCGAAACAGGGCAAGATTCAATGGCCAACCCAACTGCAGAAGGAGAAAAACAATGAAAATAAACTTTGCTTCGCCTAATCACCTTGAAAAAGACTTTACCATTGCGGCCTCTCCAAGTTGGCAAGGGGTCACCACTCAGCAAAAACTTATCGAGCACGAGGGTCAGCAGATTTTACTGGAACAGCTCAATGACGATATGTTGCCATTTTTTGATTTTGAAACGCTGGTAGGCGTTGCAACACAATGTGGCGATCTAGGGATAGGGCTAAAAGTTGTGGATGCGGATACCAGTAGCAAACACTTGGCCAATGAATATGCTGTACAACACTGGCGGGTGGCGGGACTACATGATTTTCATAATGATGAAATTCGCAAAAATATTCTGCTCAAGAAAAAGCAGCTGCAGAGTGAACTAAAGATTAGTCATGTGCATTCTACATTTGAACTGATCGAAACGTTATCTGAACAGATTAAAAACGATGTGATTTTATGCCCTAAGCAGATTGTGGAATGGCAACACTTTGCACAACAGGCCAAAAATAAATTGCAGGATCGTGATTTTCAGCTGTTGCCATGTCATCTAGACGGCAATATTTCCAATATTCTAGTGAATGATCAAAACGAAGTGAAATTCAGTCATTTTGCTTCGACGGCTTTGTCTGACCCCTTGCAGGATGTTGGTTGCTATTTAATGGAAGCCTATGAATTAAAACAAGACGCAAAACAAGGGTATATCGAATGGTTTGGCGAGTTTAATGCTGAAAATTTTGAGCTGGCGTGGCTGTATGGCATGTTGGACGACTTAAAGTGGGGACTGATTGCGATCAATTTATCTTCGCTTTCGCCACGTAAACATCTGGAATTTGGCAAATACGCATCTTGGCGGTTTTTAAGATTTGTGGAAAACCTAAAAGACATGGACACCGTATAACAAGAGGCGAATATCATGAATCAGGCCATTTTTTTCGAATTAGCAAAACAATTACCCAACTATTCGCCAGAGGCACAGATCGAGATCAAACCGGTTTCAGGGGGACTGTGCAATTCAAACTGGATTATGAGCATTGAACAGCAGTCTTTTTTTGTCAAAATCTTTGGTGAAGGAACAGAAAGTTTTATCGATCGTCAATTGTCTTATGAAGCGCTGAACAAAGCACACCAAATGGGGATTTCACCGGGTATGATGCTGCTGGATGAACAAAAACGTCTGGAAGTGCATGAGTATTTAGAGGGTTATCATGCCACTGTCTCTTCGGATTTTCAGCGTGAAGAATTCCAGAATTCCGTGATCCAGATCTATAAAAAAATGCACTCCAGTCCGCTTCTGGGCAAAACGAAAACGGTCTTTGAAATGACCGATGAGCATATTGAGCAAGGGGAGGCCTTAGGCGCGATCCGACCAAGCGATTTTCCTTTTCTCATGCATTGTTATCAGCAAGCCAAAGCGGCCTTTATGGCTTCAGGGCTGGATATCGTCCCTTGCCATAATGATCCGATGCCGGGCAATTTTATGGTTAAGACCGATGAACATAATCATTTGCTGGATATGAAAGTCATTGATTTTGAATTTGCGTCCAATAATGAGCGTGCCTATGAATTAGGTGTATTTTTGGGTGAAATGTTTATTGATGATGAACGCTCTTATGAATTGATAGAAGAATACTTTGGTACCCTGCGAGAAGATCTGGTTGCTCGTGTATTTATTGGCCGTGCCATTGCCGATATGAAATGGGGCTCTTGGGCGGTACAACAACGTCAGTTGTCTGACTGGGATTTTGATTATCAGAAATATGGCATCTGGAAATATGGGCGTGCCCGTAAACTTTTTAAAGATCCACGCTGGTCCACTTGGCTCAGTTTAGTATAAGGACGGCTTATGAAATACGATGTAGTAATGTGGGATGTCGATGGCACCATTATCGATAGTGAAGCCTTATATAACGAGGCGATTCGTTATGCCTCCAAGCACTGCGGTGCACCGATTGACCATATCTCTGATGAGGAATTGTGTGGCTTGCATATGCAGGATGTCTGGACCTTGATTCAGCAGACCACTCAGCTGACACATGGGTATTCACACTGGTTAAATTTGTTGGAAGATTTTTATATCGACAATCAAAGCAAGCTGGAACCCATTGAAAACAGTACCGAAATTATCCGTTTATTCCATGCCAATGGTATTGAGCAGGTCTGTGTATCCAATTCTTCACGCAAAATTATTGATATTAATCTGGCACGCATTGGTATTCAGAATGAAATTAAATTCATCATCTCTGTAGATGACGTCGAAAAAGGAAAACCTGACCCTGAACCCTATTTACGTGCACTAACTCAATTTCAGGGAAAAAAGGCCCTTGCAGTCGAAGACAGTCGCACCGGTGCAATCTCTGCCAATGCGGCCAATATTACTGTGGCGAAATATAAACAGGACAATGCAGAAGCAGGACTAAATATTTCCCATTTAAATGAATTAAAGGCATTGGTGCTGTAATTTTTTGCCTGTGCAGAATAGTGCATAAATATGCAATAAAACATAAATATGCACAAAATTATAGCGTTAAACATAAATTTATATTTAAAAATCAATTGTTTTATTGGCATATGCTTTGCTAATTAAATATAGAAAATTCAATCAACAAACTGATTTAAAAACACAATTACCTGCGATCAGTGAGAGAGGACAATAAAGATGATGGATTGGTATCTCGACAAAAACAGCCCTGCTTTTATGGATCAGGTGGATGATTTTGAACAGTTAATGGCCATCAGTGCACGCTATGGCGGAACCGAAAAAGGTGGCTTAAACCGAATTACGGGCACACCAGAAGATCAGCTAATGCGTGATCATTTCTGTGACTGGCTGAAAGCACAAGGTTTTGAGGTGCATATCGACCGGGTGGGCAATATTTTCGGTGCGGTGGTATTTGATCCAGATCTGGCATATATCCTGTGCGGATCACATCTGGATTCACAGCCCTATGGCGGTCAGTTTGATGGCGTCTATGGGGTGTTGGCTGGCGCAGCAACCTTAAAACAGATCAAACAGGCAGTCCGTCAATCAGGCATAAAACCCAAATTCAATTTGGCTGTGGTGTGCTGGACCAATGAAGAAGGCGCACGTTTTCAGCCAAGTTTAACCGGCAGTTCATATTTCGCAGGAAAAGCAACTTTAGAAAATACCTGGAATATTAAAGACACTGACAATATCAGCTTTAAAGACGCGCTTCAGAGCATGGGGTATTTGGGAGAGTCTGATTTTGATCAACCGGTACGGGGTTATCTGGAACTGCATGTCGAGCAGGGTGGTTTGCTAGAACAGCATCAAAAAACCATTGGGATTGTGCAAGGCATCTGGGTGACCTTAAAACTTAAAGTCAAATTTATTGGTGAGCAAAATCATACGGGTCCTGCACCGATGCCAATTCGTAAAGATGCGTTACTGGCGGCTTCACATGCCATTTTAAAAGTCCGCCACTATGCCGATCTTTATCCGGGCATGGTCCATAGCTCGGTAGGAAAAATCGAAAATTATCCAAATTCACCGAATATCGTGCCGGAAACGACCACGATTTATTTAGAAATCCGCTCGGCCGATGAAGCCTTAATTTTAGAGATTGAAAAAAACATCTTGGCCGATTTGTCTGAGATTTCGACCATCACTAAAACCAACCATGAAATCGTGTCCAGACATTTTCGACCGGGCGTGAATTTAGATGCAGATGTGCAGCAGGAGCTATTGGAGATTGCTGCAGAATTAGGCCTGTCAACCTTAGAGCTAAAGACCATTGCAGGACATGACGCAATCAGTCTGGCCGAAAAGGTGCCATCGAATTTGATCTTTATTCCGAGTCAATCGGGTTTATCGCATAACGAAGCAGAATATTCAACACTGGATGATTTAAGCAGTGGTATGCAGCTATTAACACATTATCTGGCCAGAAAAATTGGCTTAGAAACGCATGTAGAGGGGGAAAATCCAGACGTGTTTTTAATAGATGAGATGCAGTAGTGGCACAAAAAATGAATTTCAATTATGTGGGTACATCATTATGCAAACGAACGTACAACAGACCATTAAGGTCAAACGATTAGTCTTTGGGATATATTTTGCATTTTTAACACTCTTAGCAATTTTCCCACCCTTCTATTTAAGCATTAGCCAGAGCACTTGGGTGATTTTGGGGATTCCCTTGCCCTTTTTCTATTGGATTATGATTGCTGTCCTTCTCATGATTGGACTCACAGCCCTGTATTTTATTGAAGAAAAACTGGGGGAAATCCCAGCAGATGAAGAGGTGTAATCATGGATATTACACAAGTTGCACCCAATTATTTTGTCACTTTTGGGCTTATTGGCGCATTTATTATCGGCATGCTGATCGTGCTGTATTCGACCCATCGTCAAAGTGGTTCATTTAGTGATTATGCTGTGGGCGGCCGTTCTTATGGGCCATTCTATATTGCCATGTGCTATACCAATTCATGGTGGCCAGGGGCAGTGTTTACCGCATTCTTTGCCATGAATGTCAGTGGTGTTATTGGGTTATATGGGGTGGTCTATGCCACACTCGGTGTGACCGCCATGTACTTCATGGCTAATCGTGCATGGATCTGGGGTAAACGCTTTAATTTAAATACTCAGCCAGACTTACTCGGCATGCGCTTTAACAGCGTGGTGGTGAAACGTGTGGCTTCATTGATCGGGATTGTTTGTGTGTTCCCATGGGTAGTGCTGGGTATTCAGGCACTGGCAATGCTGATTGAATTTGCAAGTTTCGGTCAGTGGGGCGTAAAAACCTGTCTAGTACTGGGTGTGGTTCTGATCTTTATTCGCCAATATTGGACTGTAAGCATGGGGATGCGTGGTCTGATTATGACTGATGTCTATCAAGGGATTATTGCATACGGTGGTTCTGCGGCGATTTTTGTGATGCTGATGTTTGGCTCCGATGCTTCATTTAAAAACATTGCAGAGCTTCCACTGAGTATGTTGATCGTACCGGGCGATGAGGGTTCAAGTTATGGCCCACTATATATGTTCAGTATTATTTTTACTGGGGTGATTGGCGCGATGTGCTGGCCAATGAGCTTCCAGCGCATCTATACGGCAAGCGGTGTTCGTGCGGTGAAACAAGGAGCGCTATTAACGCTATTATTTGTCGGTGGTTTCTATGCAATCTTGAGTTTGTACGCACTTGCAGTCAGCCAGTCTGAAATTGTTCAGGCCAATCCACAAAAAGGTTTCTTCTATACCTTCCTAAGCAGTGGTGGGGTATGGCTCCTTGGTGCAGCATTGGTCATTAAACTTGCCGCAAGTATTGGTCATGTCGATGGTTGTGTACAAGTCTGCGGAACTCAATTTGCCAATGATCTGGCCACATGGAAAAAACCGAAAACTGACCGTCAATTAACGATTTTGGCAAAATCTGGAATGGTGGTATTCATCTTGTTGGCATCGGTGTTGGCATATTACACATTCAATTTCTCAAGATTACAGCTTCTTGCACAGATTTCTTATCAAGGCATTATTCAACTGGCTGTGCCACTTTTCTTCGGGATTTTCAGCAAATTCGGTAATAAACAGGGTGCATTGTCAGGAATGATTTTAGGTATCTTGGTTTCAATCATTCTGACTGCATTCTATCCAGATGATATCCGTGCATTAGGTTCATTGACGAGCGGTATTATCGGTCTCATAGTGAATGTCACTGTATTTATTGTTTGTGGTTTACTCTTTAAGAAAGATGCTTCTGAGCAAGCGCGTGTAGATGCATTATTTGAGAAAAAAGCCTCAAGTCATGTGCAAGATGCAGTTCCTGCTTATGCAAAGGTCAATTCATAAGATAAAAAAAGAGCTTTAACTCCTGTTAAAGCTCTTTTTAATTGGGTTATTAGGCAAATAAGATCGTTTCAAAATTCGATCTAAAATCTTCTTCATGGGCAGCTGAGTTCGGATCAGCAGTGGTGATCAGCATGGAAATATCCGTGGGTTTGGCATATTGGACACGACTGACCACATTCAATTTGGACTGATCTGCCAAAATGATTGATTGATGACTATGTTTGATCATCTCTCGGGCAATATTGGCTTCTTCAATATAAAAACTGGTTGCACCATGAAAAGGGGAGATTCCGACAGGTGAAAGTACACAGAAATCCACATGATAACGCTGTATTTCATGGATCACCAAGTCACCTTGGGTTTGTGGGCGAGATTGAACGGCACCGCCTAACAAAATAATCTGATTATCTACTGATTTTTCGTTACTTGTCAGGTTTGCAACAGCCTGAAAACTATTAGTAATAATGGTAAGGCCACTAAGTGTTTTTAGTTCTTCAGCAAAAATAGAGGTCGTGCTACCTGCATCTAGAAAAATCGTATGTCCGGAATGAATTTGTTGTACTGCACATTTTGCAATGGCACGTTTTTCTTTAGCGTATTGGGTAGTTCGAATATTTAAAGGTGCTTCAATCGTCACATGATCATTACCCACAATACCGCCATGAACACGTTTACAGAGACCTAAACTTTCCAGTTCGATAATGTCACGACGTGCTGTTTCACGGGAAATTTTAAGGTCATTGATAATGCGTTCTGTTGAGACTCGATGCAGGCGATTAAGGAGCGACTTAATCCGATGAAGACGTTCTTGTTGCAGCATTTTATATATTCATTTTTGAAAAGAATACCATATAAGAAATAAGGGGAAAAATCGATAAAAAATGCAAAAAAAAGTATTTGTGTATTTTATTGCATTTAAAAAGTATTCATATTAAGATCAAATTATGATTGAAAAATAAACGTTATTTACAGATAAGGTCTCTCAGGAAAATAGAATATGGCGATACGATCAACGATTATGGATACCAATAGCTTTAGAGCAGATGAGAACGCTCAAGCACTTGATCCAAAAACTTATACACTGACTACAAAACGAGAAAAGCTTCTGAGTGATTCATATCGTTTATTTTATCGGAAGCCTGTACATTTGGTTGCGGGGAAAGGGCAATATTTATGGGATGATGATGGAAAAAAATACTTAGATGTATATAACAATGTGGCAAGTATTGGTCATTGTCATCCAGCTGTGATCGAAGCTGTAAATGCACAAATGCAAAAGCTTAATACACATACCCGTTATTTGCATGAAACCATTTTAGACTACACCGAAAATTTATTGGCAACGGCACCAGCAGAAATTAATAAAGCCATGTATATGTGTACAGGATCAGAAGCCAATGATCTGGCGATCCGTATCGCACGTGAATATAGTGGTGGTACAGGGATCATCGTTACCCAAGAGTCCTATCATGGCACCAGTGATTTAACTTCAGGATGTTCTCCAGCACTGGGTAGTGGTCAACCTTTAGCGGCCACTACCCGATTAGTTCCAGCACCTGATTTATATCGTTTTGATGGAGAGAATCTCAGCGATTGGTTTGCGGATCAGATTCAATTACAAATTGATGATATGAAGCGTAATGGAATTAAATTTGCCGGATTTTTAGCAGATTCTATTTTTTCATCTGATGGCGTCATGCCAAATCCTCCAGGTTTTTTACAGAAGGCAATTGATACGGTGCATGCCAATGGCGGTGTCTTTATTGCAGACGAAGTTCAACCTGGGTTTGCTCGTACTGGCGATTCATTCTGGGGCTTTGGACGACATGGGGTAACTCCAGACATTATCACCACAGGAAAACCGATGGGGAATGGTATTCCAGTCTCTGGTTTACTGGCAAAAAGTGATGTCATGGCTGCATTTAGTGACAATATTCCGTACTTCAATACATTTGGTGGAAACCCTGTTTCCATGGCAGCAGCCCAGGCAGTTCTAAAGGTAATAGAGGAAGAACAATTACAGAATCATGCCAAACAGGTGGGTGTATTGTTACAAGCTGAATTAAAAATGCTAGTCAATAAATATGAATGTGTTGGTGACGTTCGTGGGGCCGGTTTATTTATCGGTTTCGAACTAGTGAAAGATAAATACTCGAAAGCACCGAATAAAGAATTGGCTTTGAATTTAATTGAAATGCTACGCGTTGAGCATCAGGTGTTAACGTCTGTCGCTGGCCCTTATGGTAATGTTTTAAAGCTCCGTCCCCCTTTGGCTTTCCAAGCTCATGATATTGATTGGTTAGTAGGGGCTTTAGATCAGTCTTTGCAGAAATTGACTTTGCATAACAAGGTTAGTGATTTTACTTAATCCTCAATAGACTTCTTGCGTTAGTCAAAATTTAAACAGCCCAAAGCTACATTTTATAAGGTTTTAGCCAATTCAAAAATTAGGTAAAACGATACTTTCGCAAGAGGTCTAATGTAAAAGTTATAGCCTAAATTGGAGGTGAATTTTCATTACCTATATCTAAACTCTGATCAGATAATCAAAAAGGAATATTGAACCGTACCGGGTTTGTCGGAGAGTCAATATTCTGAGAGACTATCCCGATGACAAAATTAAAATATACCCCTGAAATCAGAGAAAGAGCGGTTCAATTACTAATTGAATCTGAAAAAGATTATCCTTCTACTTGGGCAGCAATCACAGCTATTGCTCCTAAAATCGGTTGTACTCCTGAAACATTGCGTGTTTGGTATTTAAAGCATCTGGATCAACTAAATCCTGCCAAAGTACAACAGATATCTGACCAAGAAAAAATGAAGCAAATGGAACGTGAAATTAAAGAATTAAAACGTGCCAATGAAATTCTACGCAAAGCAGCCGCTTTTTTCGCCCAGGCGGAGCTCGACCGCCCACACAAATAATGGTGGATTTTATCCATAACAATAAAGATCGATATGGTGTTGAAGCGATTTGTAGAATTTTACCGATTGCAGCTTCGACCTATTATCGGGCTTTAGATCTCGTTGATAACCCAGAACATCGAGCGAAACGTGCTCAGCATGATTTACATCATGCAGAACAAATCAAACGTATTTGGAAAGAAAGTTCAGGTCGATATGGTGTACGTAAAGTCTGGCAAAAATTGAAACGTGAAGGCTATGTTATTGCACGTTGTACAGTTGCTCGATTGATGCAGAAGCTAGATATACAAGGTGTTTGGCGTGGTAAGAACAAACAAACTACCCGCAGCCGAGATGATCAAAAACGAGCAGATGATTTAGTGAAACGGAATTTTAGTGCTGATCGACCTGACCAATTATGGGTCAGTGACTTTACGTATATTCAAACCAATTCTGGCTGGGTCTACACTGCATTTATTATTGATGTGTTCTCGCGAGCAATTGTTGGATGGAAAGTATCTACACGGATGAATACAGATATGGTGCTCGATGCATTGGAGCAAGCATTGCACGATCGAGGCATGCCAAAGAATGTAATTCATCATTCCGATAGAGGTGTTCAATATCTTTCTATTCGCTATACCAATCGTTTAGAAGCAGCAAATTTACGAGCATCAGTCGGTACGACAGGTGATTCATACGATAATGCTTTGGCTGAAACGGTGAATGGCTTATACAAAACAGAGGTGATTGAATATTTAAAAGCAGATTGGCAAGGTTTAGCGGATGTACAACTTGCGACATTAAATTGGGTAGATTGGTTCAACAAAAAGCGTGTACACAGTGCACTGGGTTATGTATCGCCTTTTGAGTTTGAAGCAATGTACTATGATAAGATTAATCCGTTAGGTCAGGTGGCCTAACTTAAATAAAAAAGTCTCCGACAAACCCGGTACGGTTCATTGTCACCTTTTGCTTTTAAGACTAGAAATGATTGGGAGAAGGCACAGAAGCGATCATTTGACAGATTCAAGGATGGCTTCGAAACCTATCAAGGAGAGATCGTTAAATCACATGGCGAAAAAGCAATAGCCAACTGGTTATATAGCCAAGGAATTCCTTATCAGTACGAAAGAAACTACGAGCATGAAACAGCCGATGAAGTCCACCGCCAATATAAGCCTGATTTTTACCTTCCTGAAATAAATCTATATCTAGAACATTATGCTGTAGACAAGCATGGTAAAACACCCGCACATTTTGGGCAAAAATATCTGGATGAAATGAAATGGAAGTCAGAAACTCATCAAAAGTATAAAACTGATTTAATCAGTACAACCTTTCATGAATTTATTACAGGTACTATTTTTAAGAAATTGGAACAGGAGCTGAAATCAAGAGGACAGGTATTTAAGCCACGTAGTCTCGCTGAGATTAACGCTAAGGCACAGTCTATTTATGAATTTGATGCGAATGATCTTTATGCCAGTTTTTTAAGTCATTACAAGTCTAATCAAGCCAATATTACCAGCCTATTAGCCAGACCCTCACTCAGCCTACGCGAAAGTCTTTTTTTACAGTTGTTTTCTAAGGTTTACCAAGAATATGACCAGTTCTTAAAAATTAATAAAGAATGCGACTTCGATGACTTGCTGATTGAGTCTGCCCAGTTAATAAATGAAAAGAAATACAAAAGCCCTTTCAAACTTATTATCGTTGATGAGTTTCAGGATACATCTCAAGCTAGAGCCAGACTCATTCTGTCCTTATTGAATCAGGTACAAGAAGCAAAACTGTTTTGTGTGGGGGATGATTGGCAAGCAATATATCGCTTTGCAGGTTCAGACATCAGCATTTTCACACAGTTTGAAAGGGTCTTTGGTTATACCAAACAAACACAGCTCACCCAGACCTTCCGCTCCAATCAGGGTATCGCTAATGTTGCCAGTGGCTTTATCCAAAAAAATAAATCTCAGCTTCAAAAAGTCGTCAACGCCGTTGATAAGACCAGCAGTAAAGTGGTTGAAATAAACTTTTTAACAAAGACTCAGGAAATTAATGAATACCTGCTTAAAACCATTATGGAAATCAATAATGCAGGCTCAGGCAAAAAGAAATCCATTTATATTTTGGGTCGCTATAAACACCACAAACCTAATTTAGATAGTATTTTACCATTTCTTAGAAATTGTACTTTTGAGTTTAAAACCATCCACTCTTCAAAAGGCTTACAGGCAGACTATGTCATCCTTCTAGGCTTAAATAGTGGTAGTAGCGCATTCCCTGCTGAAAAAGAAGATGATCCTCTTCTCAACTTAGTCTTACCACAGCCAGAAATACATACCTTTGCTGAAGAACGTCGTCTGTTCTATGTTGCATTGACGCGTGCAAAGGAAAAAGTTTATTTAATTGGCGAGCGTAGTTCAGTTTTTCTTGAAGAAATTACCAGTGATCAGATTTTTAAAGAATTTATCCATATACCTCAAGACGAGCATAAACCGATTAATAGTAATATCCCACCAGAATGGTTGTGTCCAAAATGTGGGCAAGGCAGACTCAGGAAAATAACTAGCGGACCTTATGGAGCATTTTTAGGTTGCAATCGCTACCCAAATTGTGGGTACAAAAAGAGTTTAAAGCGTCGTTGAATTCTGATGAATTTGTTGAATAATCATTTTCTAATATTGGCTGATCAAATGCATCTACATAATTTTCAAAGTCTGTTGAAGGCGTATATGCATCCAATACATGGAAAAATTATTATGCCAAGAACCATTGATATACGCTGAATTATCAGGAGACTTTCCCTTGGGAGATTCTAGGCAGCCAACTTATAAAAGTCTTCGGCCATTTGATTTGGTGTCTTAAAACCCAAACCCTTTTGAATTCTTCGATGATTATAAAATAACTCAATGTATTTTATAATATCTGCTTTGGCTTCTTCTCTTGTTTAGTAGGTGCGATGGTGAACAAGTTCATTCTTTAATATGCCCCAAAAGCTCTCAATGGGTGCATTATCGTAACAATCCCCACGTTTGCTCATTGAAGAACCAATTCCACGCACCTAAGGATGAAAAACGATCAATCATCGTCATTCCAGAGCAATATAGAAAAGATTGGCTAACTGCAGATCATGAGCATGCGCATGAATATTTCTTTCACATGTCTGATGAATTCGTCACTTTTCTACGCGATGAGCAGAAACAAAACGACTTATTTTGACTTCTCCTTGTTTATCCACAACTTTTTAAATTTGAATTTTAATCCCTGTTAGTAATATCATATTTAGACAAATTCTACTTCCAAACACGCCACTGTAGCGTAGGAGTATCACATGTCTAAGAAGTTGCCCATCTACTTCTCTGATGACGCATGGTCATCTTTGCAAGATCTCATGGGTCCAGAGGGTAAGCCAAGCCCTACCATCAATACAGTTCTAGAACAAATCGCTGTTCAAAATGAACTTGTTGAGAAATTAGGGTTAACCGCAGTACTACCCAAATCCAAAGTCTCAATTCCAGTCTCTTTAGAGCGCATTCCTGCTGGTCCTGCATTTAGTACCAAGGATGAACAAGATAAAGCACTCGATCTGAATGAGTTCCTTATTCATAACCCTATTTCTACATTTATCGCTTACGTAGACAGTGAATCGATGCTTGATGCAGGTTTTGAGATTAATGATCCGATCATTGTTGATCGCAGTATAGAAGCAAAGCACTACGATATCGTAATTGCATTAATTGATAATAGTTCTTCGACAATTAAGCGGTTAATGATTACAAGCAAGATGTCTAAGTCTGAAATCAAAGAGATTTTCGGAGATGAAGACTACCCTCTTCCAGACCTTTGGTTAAAAGCTGAGAATCCTAGATACAATCACATCATTCCCAACGACAGTCAGACAATATCTATTTGGGGTGTAGTGACTTTTAATTTAAAACGTATTCATCACCGTTCATAAAAAGAAGAATAAAAATGAAAAGTGAAAATGAAATATTCGCGTTAGTTGACGTGAATAATTGCTACGTCTCGTGTGAACGAGTGTTTAACCCTGCCCTAAATGATCGCCCAACCATTGTGCTCAGCAACAACGATGGCTGTGCCGTGGCAAGAAGCCAAGAAGCAAAAGACTTAGGTATAAAGATGGGGGTTCCTGTATTTCAGATTCAGGATTTGATCAAACAACATAACATTCAGGTTCTCTCGAGTAATTTCTCTCTGTATGGTGAAATGTCCAGACGCTTTATGGAGCTTCTCGGGAGTTATGTTGCACCTGGAGAGCAAGAAGTCTATTCAATTGACGAATGCTTCCTAAAGCTCACAACGTATGAGCACTTATTTGACCTGACAGAATATGCGCAAGATATGAGAACTAAAGCATTCCAATGGTTAGGCCTACCCTGCTGTATTGGAATCGGTCGATCTAAAACTGAAGCCAAGATTGCCAATCATTTAGCCAAGAAGAACGAGTATTTTGGTGGCGTGTGTAATTTAGTTCATATGGACCAGTGCTCTGCTGAGACTTTACTGGCGCAAGTCGATGTATCTGATGTTTGGGGAGTCGGCAGGCAGAACTGCAAGAAACTCAATGCTATGGGCATCCAGTCTGTTCTAGATCTGATTAACGCCAATCCTAAAGAAATTAAAAAGCAATTCAGCATCGTCATGGAAAAGACAGTACTTGAGTTACAGGGTTTGTCTTGTATCGACCTGACTGATGATGCAGTAGCCAAAAAGCAGATTATCAGCAGCCGTTCATATGGCAGCCCTGTGTATGAAGTGGATGATCTAAAGGCTTCGGTGCGACTCTATGTAGCCAGAGCAGTAAAGCGAATGCGTGATGATGGCTCAATCTGCAAGATGATTGGGGTTTATATTCAAACCAGTCGATTTGATAAGACTGAGCGTTACACTCCATACACCGTAGTTCAGATGCATGAGCATACAGACGACTGGTTACTTATCACCAAGGCTGCAATGAAAGGTATCGATCAGATATTTAAGAAGGGTTTTAAGTATAAAAAGGCAGGAATCGTACTTTTAGAAATTAAGGATAAATCCAAATTTGTGCCTGATCTATTCACGGACTATTCGCATAAGCAAGAGCGCGAAAAACTTTCAGATGTTATTGAAGCCATCAGTGAACGGTTTGGGAAGAATCTCGTTACGCTAGGCATTGCCAACAATCAAGAAGCCTCATGGCACATGAATCAAAACCTTAGATCACCATCGTATTTAACAAAATGGTCTGACTTACCTAGAGTAGGATAAAAACATGCACTTATTTAAATTAACTGACGAACAAATTACTCAACTCCTAATCCCGAAACGATTTGTACCACCTACTCCGCAAGAACATAAAGGCAAGAACATGGTTTATGTTTTTGATAGTGATGATAAGTTTGAACTGACTTATTATGAGCTGGTGGATATCATTAGCAAAGCGAGAATGGCTGGGCCGAAGTTGATACCTGTTTTAGGTACTGTGAATTAGATTGAGCAGAGGCGGCACGCCACTTGAATCATTATTTGATTGGAAGCGGATTTGGGCTGAGAATAATTTAGCTCAAATTTAACCTGACAGGCACACGGCTTTGTTGCACAAAAATTTGAAATGCAAAGCGCCCCTAATTGAGCCAAATTTAAGGCGTAACTTGGGTAAGTGGTCGACCTAATTCTGTAAATTTGTTCAATACGGCTATGCGTGCATGAATCTCATTCACCTGACTAGAAAAACTCCTTGCTGTTAATTTATCACCTAATAGTTTGATGCAATGCATCTTGGTTTCAACTA
>Ga0115845_100015_pt1 | contig 29013 bp, 36 predicted proteins | sample InSIn1SAF170_2_FD_83859 | JGI IMG/M metagenome (GOLD analysis project Ga0115845, IMG submission 83859) | reverse complement strand
CTCAAGGCCGCACGCGAGCGGGGCAACAAGGGTGGTCGCCGGCCTGTCGTTACCCCCGACAAACTACGTAAAGCGCGGGCGCATATCGCAGCGGGCCTCACTGTTCGTGAGGCGGCGGCCCGGCTCAAGATCGGCAAAACCGCCCTATACAAGGCTCTGGAAAACGCGTGAAACCGCTGGCGATCAAGAACTCGTGGGTGCTGGTCACAGGGGCTTCGACCGGTTTGGGCAGAGCGTCCGCCCTCCGCTTGGCGGCATCGTACCAGGCCAAGCCCCTGATTGTTGGACGAAGGCTCGACAACTTGCGGGAGCTACAGACCGAAATTGACGAGCGGTTCAATGTGCCGTGCGAGATTATAGTGGCTGATCAACGTGAAATCGAGGGCAGGGAGAAAATCGCGGCTAAGGTTGCAGAATTGCAAGTAACAGCCGCTTTGTTGGTTGCCGGAATGACGAGCGTTGGTTCATTTGATGCAGGCCGTGCCGACACTTATGCCGAGGTAATTGAAACAAACATACTCGGTTTCACGGATTTGCTGGCTCGCCTGATTGCGATTTTCAGGGAGCAGCCGTTTGAATCCTCAGTAATCGCCGTGTCGAGCCTGGCGGGCGAAACATCCGTGCCCTTCCAAGCGGTCTACGGCGCGTCGAAAGCCTATGTGAGCACCCTCATGCGAGCGCTTTCCGTGGAGCTTGCCGGGACGGGAGTGAGTGTTGGGTCTTTTGCACCCGGTGGAATCGACACAGACATGGCTGCCCTCAGCGATTTGAAGTGGGGGAGGTTGGGTTTGATGGACGTTGACCGGTGCGCGGCCCATGCAGTCCACGCTCTGGTTTATCGGCAATCCTTCGCCATACCGGGGATGGGCAACCAGCTCACATATTTGGCGAGCAGGGTTCTACCTCGATCGTTGGTCAATCGGATTGCCGCCCTCCCATATCGGCGCCCGTAGGGCGGCACCACATAAAAGGGGCAGGAAAGCCTGCGAATAGCATCTGCTGGCATCGTACCGGATTTGTTCGCCCTTAGCGTGCAGATACGTCACTTTCGTGTAGTCACCCCTCAATGCCGTGGCGCTGGGCATGGCTCCGCTGTTTGAGGCGCTGGACGCCCCCCTGCCCGACCGCGTGCGCGTGGCGATCGGCTTCACCAGCAGAGGCGCGAAGGGCAAGGCGATCGGCGAGTGCTGGGATAATCGGTTGAGCGCGGACGGGCATTTTGAAATCTTCATCCGGCCCGACCTGGCGCACGCGCCCGATGCGATGCCGGCGCAGATCGCGGCCATTCTCGCGCATGAACTGGTCCATGCCGCCGTTGGCATCCCGGCAGGGCATGGGAAGGCGTTTAAACGGGTCGCCCTTGGGCTGGGCCTAGTCGGGCCGATGCGCGCCACCACCCCCGGCGAGGCGTTCCTTGCGGCCATCGCGCCGATCTTGGAGAGCGTCGGCCCCCTCCCCCATGCCCGCCTTGATACGGACGGAGAGTCGACCGCGCCCAAGAAGCAGAAAGCCCGGATGCTCAAATGCGAGTGCGCGACGTGCGGCTATACCGTGAGGACCGCGCGCAAATGGCTTGAGCAGGCCGGAGCGCCGCTTTGCCCGATCGAGGATCACGGCCAGATGAGCCATGAGCCGCTGGACGATGACGATCCCGAACCGGAGGAATGAGGGCGTTATCGTCATTTCGGATTCAAGACCCGTCCTATCGCCATTTCAATGACGCTCCGATGGCTTAACACCAATAGGTAAGCATCATCTGTATATCATAGCGATAGACAGTTCATGGCAAATCGACTAACGATAGCTCGCAGAGTGAGGGCATTATGATATTGGCAGTCGGAAACACGAAAGGCGGCGTTGGCAAGACCACCCTCGCCGTCAATCTCGCGGTCGCGCTGGCGCTCGCCGGCCGCGACCTCTTGCTGGTGGACGGGGACGAGCAGGGCACCGCCCTCACCTTCACCCAGCTTCGCGCCGAGCGGCTTGGGGAGGCCGGCTATACCGCCGTCGCCCTCACCGGCGCGGCGCTGCGCAGCCAGGTCCGCCAGCTCGCCAGCAAATATGACGATATCATCATCGACGTGGGCGGACGCGATACCGGATCGCTGCGCGCCGCGCTCACCGTCGCCGACACGCTCCTGGTGCCGGTGCAGCCGCGCAGCTTCGACGTGTGGGCGCTCGATCAGGTTTCGGCGCTGGTCGCCGAGGCGCGCGAGATCAACGAGGGCTTGCGCGCCGTGGCCGTGCTGAACGGCGCGGACGCGCAGGGGGCCGACAATGAGGCCGCCTTGGAGATGATCGGCGATATCGACGGTATCGAAGTGCTGCCCACGTCGATCGTGCGGCGCAAGGCGTTCCCGAACGCGGCGGCCGAGGGCAGGGCGGTTATCGAGCAAAGCCCGCGCGACCCCAAGGCGATAGACGAATTGACGGCGCTGATCGGCGCGGTTTGTATATCAAGATAATATCGGAGTGCGTGTTAATGGCTATCGCTCGTAAACCGAACAGCAAGCCCAAGCCGGCGATTGACGAGGCGGCCGCCGATGCCTTCATTGCCGGCGCGGCGAAGCCGGATGCCGCGCCGATCGCGGTCGAGGCCGACGAGGCGGGGCAGGGGGCCGAGCCGCGCAAGTCGCCGGTGATGCTGCGTTTCGATCGCGCGCTTCTCGCCAAGGTCGATGCGGCAGCCAAGCGGCGCGGGATCAGCCGGAGCGCGTGGATTCAGTTCACGGTGAGCCGCGCGCTCGATGCCGGCGAGGGTTAGGGCGGCGCGGGCTGAGCTGGCGAAGGCTAGGCGGTCCTAGCGCGCGAAAGGTGAGTTTTGGGGTAGGCCCTCACCGTTCGGCCGCTGGCGCGCTGAAATCCACCAGCACCGGCATTTCGGGTATGTCGCCGCGCAGCTTGGCGCGCCGCACGATGCTATGCTGGTCGATCAGGTTTTGCGCGTCGCGCCGGCCGCTCATGGTTTTCGGGAGCCACATCATCGAAACCCGCTCGACCTTGCGGCCTTTCTTGATCGGGGTGAACTCGACCCAGAAGGGGCAGAGCTTGTTGATTTCGTCCTGCGCGACCTTGAGGCAGTATTTGTTGAAATCGGCGAAGCGTTCCAACTTACCTTCCGGCACGTTGAGCAGCCCGCGCAGCTCCGCAATCGTGAACTCTTCGCTTTGCTTGTATTCGAGGCCGATCCGCCGTTCGATCATTTCATAGAGGCACAGCGCGTATTTCGACTCGAAGCAATACATCACTTGCGTCTTGAGGCGGGCATAGACCTCGCTGTTACGCAATATCTCGATCAGCTCTTCGGGAATCCGGTAATGGAGGAAGCCGTCTTTTTCGAGGCTTTCGTCGCTGGGGCCGAGAAGCTGGACGCGGCGCTTGTAGCTCTTGCCGGCCTTGCGGATGGTGACGATCGCGATCGTGCCCATCAGACGCAGCAGCGAGCTTTCTATGCGCTCGTTGCCCTGGTGCGTGCCCTTGAGCGCGGATTTGGCGATGCGGTGAATGACCGGCTCGCCGATCCGGTCCCAGGCGTTCGCGATCAGCAGATTGTAGATTCGCCGATCGGCGAGGGTGAGGGGCGACAGCTCGACAATATCGACCAGCTCGCCGGGTTTGACGATTTCCCCGTAATTGGCGGGATCGAACGGGTTTCCGCGTCCCTTTTGGGCGAGGGTGAGGGCGGTTTCGTCGCCCGAGGCAGTCTTTGCCTTCGCGTCCTTCACTGGTGAGTTTGCTAAAGCCATGCCCTCACCTTAACAGCAGCGGTGAGCTAGGCAAATCCTAAAGCTCGCCGATCGCGATCAGGGGAGGATACCCCAAAACTCACCGTCGATTTGGCGGATACCCCAAAGCTCACCGGACTCGACCCCAATACTCACTTTTACCGACCCCAAAACTCACCGAAGGCTACCCCAAAGCTCACGCGACTCGACCCCAAAACTCACTTTTTGAGGTCATTTTTCCAAGTTTTCTGCGGGTTTGAGGCACCCTGAATCTTGAATCTAAGAAGAATCTTTGAATCAGAAGGCGAACGGTGAGTTTTAGGGTAGCCTTGCCTGTGGATAACTCTGCGCCGGCGGCACCGACATGCCCAAAGGAGAAGAAAAGCACCGCCTCTTGGGGCTTCGCCCCGCCGGCTCGCGGCCTTCGGCCGCCCCGGATCGCTACGCGATCCTCCCACCCGGCATCCCCACAATGAGCCGGCTTCGCCGGCACGCTTTTGTTGATTTGGAATATCGCCCAACCGTCACGCCCTATCGCCAGCACACTGCCTAGACCAGCCGTGGAAAATGGCTTTCCAGAAAAGCCAAGCGGATATGTGGGCGCTCCGATCGAGAGGGCAGGGAGGGTGGAAACGTCCCGGCAGGGGCGTTTTCCGGGCCACCCAGCGCGATTCCGTCTCCTGGACAGGGTTTCGGGCGTCGCAACTGCCCACGGTGCTCTAAGGGCTTCCCGGACGGCCGATTTTTCCGGCGCGAGATCCACGACCCTTAGGAGTATCACCTACCGCCGCGCGAAAGGCGAACGGTGAGCTGATACCCCAAAACTCACCTTTCGCACGCCAAAGCGCGATTTTCCGCGCTTTTGGGCGATTTCGACGCGGCATAATGTGCGGCGGAACGCCGTTACTTCGATATTGCCTGTATATCGGAACGACGGCGCTTTGACAGGCATGCCGTTTAAACGACCTCACGCTTTGTCGAAGCGGCCGGCGAACTCGCGATCTGCGTAATATTTGAGCTTGGCGGCGACGATCGGCCGTTGCCCCGCGAGGAACACGAGTTGCAAATCCTCGCGCAGCGTGCGGACCTCATCGGGGGTGAGCAGCGGGCGGCCGACATGCTGCGCGCCGAACGAGATGCCGGTTTCCTCCGCGTCGATTGCGCGGCTCATGGTCTCGAACACTACCGTCTCCTGGCCGAGCAGATCGGAGACGAGCTTGGCGCTGTCGTGATCGTTGACCCCGAACACCTGCAGGACGCCGGCGTTGGACAGGAAGGTGCCGGCGCGGCGCTCGTAGAGCGCGCGGAGCTGGTGAACGTCCTGCAGGATCGGCCAGAGCTGGATGCCGTAGCCGGCCATCAGGCCCATGGCGCGCTCGACGGGTTCGAGGCGGCCGAGGGCGGCGAACTCATCGAGCAGGAACAGGACAGAGCGGGTAGGGGAGGCCGGTGCGCGCGCCAGATCGGTCAGCCCTTGGGCAAGCATCAGGCGCAGCCAGCGGGCATAAGTGGCGAGCCTATCGGGCGGCAGCACCAGGTAGACGCTGGTAGGCTGCGCCTTCACATCGGCGAACGTAAAATCGGAATGCCCCAGCACCGCTGTCATGCGTGGGCTGTCGAGAAAATGGGTGTGGCGCTGGGCGGCCGACAGGACGCCGGCGCCTTCGCGATCGGACTTGCCGAGGTGCCGGTTGGCGGCGCGGGCAGCGAGGCCGCCTTGCGCCTGCATCGCTTCGAGCATGGCAGCGAAGGCTTGCGGCGCAAGGGTGAGGCGATCGCGTAGCGTGGCAAGGGTGCGGGTCGCCGGCGGCTCGCTGGTGACGATCGCGAGGATGATGCCGGCGATTAGCGCCTTGGCTTCCTCGTTCCAGTGCGCCTCGCCGGCTTCGCCGGGGGCGTCATAGACCAGCGCATCGGCCAGCGTCATGCAGTCGTCGGCGAGATCGAGGCCAGCAGGGTCGATGCGATCGAGCGGGTTGAAGGCCGCGCCGGGAAGGCCCGTCACCCCGAACGGATCGAGGACATGGACCGGGCCGAAGTTGCCGCGATGGCGGGCGGTGATGCGGGCATTTTCGCCCTTGGGGTCGATGCAGACGACCGGGCCGGCATAGTCGAGCAGATTGGGGATGATCGTGCCCACGCCCTTGCCGGTGCGCGTCGGCGCGATCGTCAGCAGATGGGCTGGACCGGCATAGCGCAGCGGCCTGCCCGTCTTGCGATCGCGGCCGATCAGCAGGCCGCTATCACCGGCATAGGCGCGGTTTTCGGCGTCGGTGGCGAAGCGGGCCGAGCCGTGGGTGTCGTCGGCGGCAGGGCCGCCATAAGCAAGGATCAGGGGCTGGAAGAGCGCGCGCAGGCCAATGAGGATGACGACGATCACCGTCAGCATCATGATGATTTGATAGAGGTTGGAATCATGCGGGAGGCCGAGCAGTTTGCCCAGGATGAGCGGCATCCCAAGGCCCAGCACGATGCCGGCGGCCAGAAACAGGATCAGGACGGCGAACAGATGGCGGATCAGCCGGATTGGGCTGACCACCAGCGCGGTGATCGCCCATATGGGATTCTGGCGCGCGATGCGGGACAGGTTGCGGATCGCGCGGCCGAGCTGGCGGAACCACTCCATCGTCAACTCGCCTGGAACATGGTCATGCGGATGATGCCGGGGGTGGATTGGATTTCGGCTTCGATCGCCGAGACCTCCTCCATCTTGTCGCTGGGCCAGTCCCGTGAGACGCTGACGCCGCCCTGATCGGTTTCGATTTCGATTAGCCGGGTTTGCGGCGAGAGATCGAGCAGGCGCACAAGCCGGTCGCAAAGATCGGGCGAGATCCGATGTACGCCTGACCCGACCATCAGGAGCTGCCATGAGCGGGGAACGCGGTCAGTCATCTACCCTCCACATCCGCGCGCGCACAAAGCGCACTCTTTCAGCAACCGGGGCGAGAGGCAGGGACACAAGCTCATAGCCGAGATCGGCATAGACCGTGACCATCGCCTCATAGGTCGCTTGCGCCTCTGCAAAATCCTGCTTCCTCTCCGTGTCCTGCCCGAAAATCTCGCGCCAGGGCGGGGCGATGAATACCCGGCGCTGGTAGCGGAACATCTCGGCCGCGCGCTCGACATGGGAAGGAACGGGCAAGCCGCACAGGCGCAGATAGCCCGACACATCAGGAACGCCGCGATCGAAGATCACCGGGCCTTTTCGGTCATGCGCTTCATGCCAGGATCGTAATTCCCAGCTCAGCATCAGTTCAGCGAAGGCCCCGCGATCGGCCCATGGCAGGGCGCCGCCGCCAATGGCGATCTGATCGCGAATGATGGCGCGACCGGCTTCGGGCATATGGTGGAAGCCTTGCGCCGCCAGGGCGTCGATCAATGTGGTTTTACCCGAACCGGGACCACCAGTGATGATATGAAAATCGGGCCGGTCAGCCATCGTCAGCTTCCGCGTCGAACGCGCGTTTGCCGCGCCGCTTCCAGAGCGAGAGCGCGTTGCCATCCTCACGCGCCTTCGCGGCAAGTTCGAGCAGCGCGCCGTAGAGGGTGGCGCGATCGTCGTCGGCCAGTTCGACCAGGCCGGCTTTCTGAACCAGGCCGCCCAGCTCTATGAGATGGCGGGTGCGCTCGCGTCGGGCCACGACCCATCCTCTCGTATCGATGCGGCGCGCGGCGGCATCAAGCCTGTGCCTCGCCTGCGCCAGCTTCGCTTCCGCCTTCCGCGCTGCCGCCAGCACGTCGGCCAGTCTTGCGCCCGCGCCCTTGAAAGAAAGCCGCGCCATCGGAGCGCCACGCCTCCCGGTTTCCTTCAGCCTGTGCTTCGGCGACGATATGGAGCAGCGCACCGGCCAACACGTCGGCATCAAGCGTATCGGCCCCGGTGGACGTGACCAGTTCGCCTAGCTGCTGGACCTTCTTCGCCTTGAGCGCGCGGGCCTTGTCGCCCAGCGCCTTCAACTCGGCGTCATAGTCGCGGACCTTGCGCATATTCTCTCCCTCGCGCCCATGATCGGGAGAGGCAGCGTAGCACGATCACGGATGCAGGACAGCGGTTGCGAACAAAAATGCGGCGAAGTCAATCATGCGAACGGCAGAGAGTGTGAGTGCGCGCTTATACGTCGTTGCCGACGTGCGCTAAGAAGGGCAGTATAGCGGTTGTCATGGCGATCTACCATTTCTCGGCCAAGGTTATCAGCCGTGCCAACGGATCGAGCGCCGTTGCCAGTGCGGCCTATCGTGCGGCGGAACGGCTGCACGATGACCGGCTGGGGCGCGACCATGACTTCTCGAACAAGGCCGGCGTCGTCCATTCGGAAATCTTGGCTCCCGAAGGTGCGCCGGAGCGTTTAAACGATCGCGCGACCCTGTGGAACGAGGTGGAGGCCGGGGAGAAACGCAAGGACGCGCAGCTCGCGCGCGAGGTGGAGTTCTCGATCCCGCGCGAGATGAGCGAGAAACAGGGCGTTAGCCTCGCCCGCGATTTTGTGGACAAGCAGTTCGTCGAACGCGGGATGGTCGCGGACCTTAATGTGCATTGGGACAAGGCAAAGGACGGCACCCCGAAGCCGCACGCGCATGTCATGTTGTCGATGCGTGAGGTTGGACCTGAGGGGTTCGGCAAGAAGGTCCGCGCCTGGAACTCAACCGAGCTGTTGAAGGAGTGGCGAGAGGCATGGGCCGCCCACGTCAACGAACGCATGGCGGAGCTGGGGCTGGAAGGGCGGATCGACCATCGCTCCTACGAGGCGCAGGGGATCGAGCTTGAGCCCCAGCACAAGATCGGGCCGATGGGGAAACGGCACGAGCTTGAGGGACAGCCGCACCGCAACGCCGACGATCATGTGCGGATCGCGCGCGAGAACGGCGAGAAGATTATCGCCAAGCCGGAAATCGCGTTGGATGCGATCACGCGGCAACAGGCGACGTTCACCACCCGCGACCTGGCGATGTTCGTCCACCGGCACAGCGACGGCAAGGAGCAGTTCGACCAGGCCATGAGCGCGGTGCGGTCCTCGCCCGAGCTGGTGGCGCTGGGGAAGGACGGACGCGACCAGGAGCGGTTCACGAGCCGCGAGATGATCGCGGTGGAGGAGCGGCTAGAGCGCGCTGCCGGTCGGCTTGCCGACAGGGTGGGGCATGGTCTCCCGGCGGCGTCGCTACAAGGGGGGCTGAACGCCGCCGGGAGTGGCGGGCTGACACTCGGTGAAGATCAGCGGGCCGCTTTGGAGCATATAGGGACGAGTGGCGATCTTGCCATCGTCGTCGGCTATGCGGGCACCGGCAAGTCGGCCATGCTGGGGGTCGCGCGCGAGGCGTGGGAGCGCGAAGGCTATCAGGTGCGCGGCGCGGCCCTGTCGGGCATTGCCGCCGAAAATCTTGAGGGTGGTTCCGGCATCGCCTCGAGGACGATCGCCAGTCTCGAGCACGCATGGGGGCAGGGGCGCGAGCAGCTAGGCCCGCGTGATGTGCTCGTTATCGACGAGGCGGGCATGATCGGCTCGCGCCAGATGGAGCGGGTGCTGTCGGAGGCCGAACGTGCCGGCGCGAAGGTCGTTCTTGTCGGCGATCCCGAGCAGTTGCAGGCGATCGAGGCCGGGGCGGCGTTCCGCAGCCTTGCCGAGCGTCATGGCGCGGCCGAGATCACCGAAATTCGCCGGCAGCATGAGGACTGGCAGAAGGACGCGACGCGCGCGCTCGCCACAGGCCGGACCGGAGAGGCGCTGCACGCCTATGAGAGGCAAGGCATGGTGCGCGCTGCCGACACGCGCGAGGCGGCGCGGGTCGAACTGATGAACGGATGGGAGAGCGACCGGCAGGCCGATCCGGACAAGAGCCGCATCATCCTCACCCATACCAATGCCGAGGTGCAGGAGCTGAACAGCGAAGCCCGCAGCCGTATGCGCGCCGCCGGCGAGCTGGGTGAGGAGGTGGGGCTATCGGTGGAGCGCGGCAGGCGCGATTTCGCGACCGGTGATCGGATCATGTTCTTCCGCAACGATCGCGGCCTTGGCGTGAAGAACGGATCGCTGGGCACGCTGGAGCGCGTCAGCGCCGAGGGCATGGCGGTGAAGATGGACGATGGCCGGAAGGTCGCGTTCGACCTCAAGGACTATGCCCATGTCGATCACGGCTATGCCGCCACCTTCCACAAGTCGCAGGGCGTGACGGTCGATCAGGCGCATGTGCTGGCGACACCGGGCATGGATCGGCACTCGGCCTATGTCGGCCTGTCGCGGCACCGCGACAGCGTGCAGCTCCACTATGGTCGCGACGATTTCACAGATCAGCGCCAGCTCACCCGCACCCTGTCGCGCGACCGGGGCAAGGACATGGCGGGCGATTATGCCGCCGCCCGTGACGGGCAGGCCCAGGCCCGCGCGTTCGCCGAGCGGCGCGAGATCCGCTTCCCGGAACTCGCGCGCGAGATCGCCGGGAAGGTGCGTGACAAGGCGAGGGGTATGTTCGCCGGGTTCAAGCCGAAACCGTCCTCGCCCGAGCTGGCGCGCGACGGCAAAGGGGGTCCGATTAACACCACCCCCGAGCGGGCACCGGCAGCGCCGAGCCAGGCCAGGGCGATCGAGCGCTATGCGCGCGCGCAGGCCGATATGGACCGAATGCGGGAGAAGGGCTTGCCCGTGCTCCCGCATCAGAAGCAGGCGCTGGCGAAGGCGGGCGACGCGCTCGACCAGGTGCGGCCCCATGCCGCCCGCGATTTGGCGTCCGCGTTCGAGCGCAACCCGGTGCTGGTGCGCGAAGCGGCCGAGGGCAAGGCCGGCGGCGCGGCGCGGGCGATGGCGCACGAGGCCCAGGTCCGCACCAATCCCGAGCTTCGCGCCGATCGGTTCGTGGAGCGCTGGCAGGGCATGGCGCGCGAGCGGGCCGAGCTTACGCGCAGCGGCGATCGTGAGGCCGCGCAGCGCACCGGCAAGAAGATGGAGAGCCTGGCCGGAACGCTGCACCGCGATCCCCAACTCGAATCCGTCTTGCGGCGGCGCGCGCCCGAGCTGGGGCTGGAAATGGGCCGGGATCGCCCGATCAGCCAGGAATTGACCCGTTCGCTGGAAATCGGCCGCGATCGAGGGTTGAGCCGATAAGGAGAGGCAATGGCGGACGAGGAATGGGAGGAAGGCGGCGACGCGGCGGCGGAAGCGTTCGAGCAGGTGCGCGTTGCGGTCGAGCAGCAGCGCGGCGAACTAGCGTTGATGCGCCGCGCCATCGAGGGACTGGCGGCCGAGCGCGCCAGCATCGACGTGCCGGATTATTCCGAGACGCTGGGGCATGTCGTCCAGGGGCTGGACGGCATCAACGGACGCCTGGACCAGGTTACGACGGCCATCGTGAAGTCGCCGGCGTTGGCGATGACGCCGGCGCAGGTTTCGGCGCAGATCAATCGAGCGGCGGCCGACCTTCGCAGCGCCGATCATGCCGCCCTCGCCACCGCCACCAACGAGATGAAACAGCAGGGACGCGAGCTGCGCACCGTCGTTCAATCGGCGCTGACGGCGCGGGATCAAAAGAACCGTCAACTATGGTTCGGGCTGGGCGGGTTGCTTATCGGCATCCTGCTCTGGTCCTTCCTGCCCGGTATGGTCGCGCGCGAGATCGCACCGGCGAGCTGGCAATGGCCCGAACGCATGGCGACGCGGGTTCTTGCCGAGACGACACCGTGGGATGCCGGGCAGCATCTTATGGCGAGCGCATCGCGGCCGAGCTGGGAGGCGATTGTCGCGGCCGACAGGTTGCTGCGCGACAATCGAGAAAAGATCGAAGGATGCCGGCAGACCGCAAGGAAGGCGGATCAGCCGGTGCGATGCACGATCCAAGTAGGAGCAGAGAAATAATGGTGCTTCCCTACCGCTCGACGCCCATATTCGATGAGGTGACATTGCCCGCTGCCCTGCGCTCCGAGCATCGCACCAAGGCCGGTGTGTGGGGCGTGATCCGGGCCATCGAAGGGAGATTGAAGCTCACCTATCTCGACGCTGCCTCTGAGGTGATCCTTACACCTGAGCGGCCAGGGCTTGTTCTACCGGAGCAGCCGCATTTCGTCGAACCGCTCGGAGCCATGCGGATGCAGGTCGATTTCTACGATCAGCAGCCAAGCCTCTAGGGAGCAGCCATGCCTAAAGCAGCCCTGTCATTCCCGCTTCTTGCCATCCTCGCGCTTGGTGGTTGTGCGACGAGCGAACCGGCCCCCAATATCGGCCCGCCTCCCGCCGGGCAGTCGGAGCGAAGCGGCGAGATCACGCCTTGGGGGCTGACCTATGGCGCGGCGGTGATGACCTCCAAGGTCTACCCGCACCTGGCAGCGGCGGCCGATGCAAATGCTAATCTGTTCATCTCCCCAGTCAGCCTGTCACAGGGCCTGGGACTCGCCTATCTTGGCGCGCGGGGCGGCACACGCGAGGAGATCGGGCACGCGCTTGGCTGGGATTCGGCCCGCAACGTCCCTGCGCTCATCAAGTCCTACAATACGCAGCTCACCGACACCGGCGATGCCGATACCACGCTCGGCATCGCGAACGCGCTGTGGCTGGCGAAGGGATTGCCGATCCGGAACGAGTATGTCGCCGAGGCGCATGCCGGCTTCGGAGTGGCCCCGGAAACGGTCGATTATGCCGGAAACCCTGCCGGAGCAGCCGAGCGGATCAATGGCTGGGTTTCGCGCGAGACGAGGGGCAGGATTTCGCAGATCGTCTCTCCGAGCGGCTTCGGGGATGACACTGCCGCTGTGTTGACCAACGCGCTTTACTTCAAGGCGAAGTGGCAGGTGCCGTTCGAGGAGACGGAAACGCGGACCTTCACTCGTGGCGACGGCTCGCGCATCCCGATCACGATGATGAAGCGGATTGGCCGGTTCGACTATCGCGAGACCCGGGAAGGGCAGGCAATCGCGTTGCCTTATGGCGGCGATGGCTTCGTGATGGAGATTTTCCTGCCGCGTGACGCGGCGACCCTGCGCCGCTGGGAGCGTGAGCTGAAGGGTGTCGATTTCTTCGCCGGCGAGCAGGGCGGCAATGATCGTTTCGACCTGTCAGCGGAGCAGGCTCGCGAGATGCGGATCGTTCTGCCGCGCTTCGAAGCGAGGTTCGATGAGAGCGTGAAGGCAGCGCTGATCGCAGCGGGCATGCCAAGCGCCTTCGATCAGCAGCGTGCGGACCTGTCGGGGATCGCCAGCGGTGTGCGCCTGACGATCGATGACGTGGCGCACGCGACCTTCCTGCGCATCGATGAGGAGGGCACCGAGGCGGCGGCGGCAACCGCAGTCAAGATCGTCGTGACCAGTGCGCGGATAGAGCCTCAGGTGCCGGAGATGGTGGTCGATCGTCCTTTTCTTGCCACCCTGCGAGACCGAAAGAGCGGCGCGGTGCTGTTTTTCGGGCGCATCGCCGATCCGACAGCGATTCCATAGGCGCACTCAGGCCATGCTCCGTTCAGCCGTGCGGGCGTAGCCTCCCGGTATGATGATGGTGTCGCTATCGCGAGCGATCGGCACGGCTCTGGCCGGTGCGGCGTTGAGCGCGTCCACGCCCGCCATGGCGTGCTCCTGCATCCTGCCCGACAATATCGAGGCAGCGGCGCGCGCGGCGTTCGCCAAAGCCGATCTTGTTGGTGAGTTGGAGATAGGGCGGGCGCCGGTGACGGCACCGCGCAGTTTCTGGTGCGGGTCGGACGAACGAGCGCGACTATGGTTCAGGCCCGGGCATAAGATCGAGCAGAGCCGCCCCGCGCGTGTTATCAGCGTCACAAAGGGCCGCGTCTCGGGACCAATCAGCATCCGTACCAATCCGATGATGAACATAGGTGGCCGGTGCGGGATGGCCGGGAATAGCTGCTAGGTTTCTCTCAGCCGAAGCGCCGTTCGGACCGGCCCCATGCTGTTGCGGCGTGTTGCGCCGGGCACCTATGAACCCTTGGACGTTTGCACCCAGTCGGCGTTCACCCCCTGGCTCGAACAGCGCCAGAAGCATCGCGCAAGCCCGCAGACGCGGTAACGCTTCGAGGAACCATCGATTTCCTGAATCACCGGCTTGCCATTGATTCAGGAAAGTCGCCTGACTTGGAGAGGCTTATTTCGTAGGCTCCGCGCCATGAATGGCGCGAACCTGTCCCTGCCCGAGCCGATCGAACTGGTGGCGATCGACCCGGCGCGCAACATCCGCCGGCGTTACAGCATCACCGCAAGCCTCGATCTTTTCGGCATGATCGTTGTAGAAACCCGCTGGGGCCGGATCGGCGCACACGGCCAAGCCCAGCGGCACGCCTTCGCCGATCGCGCGGCGGCCGACCGCCACATTGCCGCGACCCTGCGGCGGCGCGGCACGGCCGAAACCCGGATCGGGGTACCTTACGAGCCGGTGCCTACCGAGGTTTGAGCCGCCACCGTCAAGCCGGCTGCTTGAAGAAACCGGCCGGTGCTACGGCCAGCATGTTGCCGGCTCAAGCGGCGCATCCTCTCCTGGACGACAGCCCTGGCGACCATCGACCGACCGTAGCGCTCCGCATTCTAGCCGGAAATGGTTCAGCGGGACAGGATGTCGGCGGTCCCTTGCACGTCTGGCGTTCGCCTGTGAGCGCTACGGCGGCGATGGTCATGGCGCGCTCGCGTCGAAATGGACGCTCTGGAAAAGCCTCGCGCCAGATCTTCTCGGCCATCGATGCAAGCTCCTGCGACGTCGGCGGCCGAGCCTCACGAATGCACGCTATCAAGGCGCGCGGAAACAGGCGCTCCATCGTCTCTCTCCGATTGCGATATGGAAGCCCCATAGCACGCGCGCAGCCCCGATCGACCGATACGGGACGAAGCGGGCCTTGAAGCGGTCTGGCCGGCAACATCGGCGGCTCGCACCCCCTATATCGCTTGAGGGCAGGAGAGCCCTGCCCGGAGAATGAGATGCCGCCCGATGTGCCTGCCCGTGTTCCCTTGCCGATCGCCATGCCCGATGATGCGTTCGGAGCAGCGCTGATCGAGCAGGCGGCGGCGCTAAGCGCCTATGCGCGGCGACTGACTGGAGGGGGTGCCGATGCCGACGACCTTCTGCAGGACACCATGCTCAGGTGCTGGACCGCGCGCGCCAGCTTCGCGGCGGGAACAAGCCTCGCCGCCTGGGCGCGGACCGTGATGAAGAACAGCTTTCTCACCGGTCGCCGCCGCGCCCGCTTTCATGCCGACCTGCCCGAAGAGGCGCGCGACCGCATGCTACGGGTGGACGAGACCCAGAGCCTCGCCGTCTGGCTGCGGGATACGGATTGGGCGCTCAGCGAACTCCCGATCCACCAACGCGAGGCGGTGCTGCTGGCGAGCCAGGGCGTGTCCATCGAGGATGGCGCGGCGCAGCTCGGCATTGCCCCAGGCACATTCAAGAGCCGCATCGCACGCGGGCGGACTCGGCTGCGCGCCCTCATCGAGGAGCGATCGACGCCGCTGCTGGCCGACAGGACCGGCCGCGATACGCTCCCGTCAGCGGCCAAGCGGCCCATCCACCTGCGGAAAAGGCGGGACTGGCGGGGCGTCAAGATCGGCTGATCCCCGGTGTGCCTGTCGGCTTGTTGCTTTTCTTAACGGTTTGCCGGTAGCGTGCGCGCGCCTGCGGAGACGCGGGTGGAGGCGTGCAAACCTCCTGCAAAGAGAGCCGGTCGAGCTTCATCGACCGGGTGGCGGACGCGTATGTCCAGAGCCACCCGGCTTAAAGTCCGCGCCTGTCTCTTTGCAGGTTTGCAACACCCGGTTCAGTGGCCGGCACGTCTCCGAAATGGGGCGTGCCGCCGGCTGCACAGGAACACTTGGGGCGGGAATGAGCTTGGAGAACCTTTTGACCGAGTAGGACATGCATGAATAGTCATCTGCCTGTCGGCCGCCTCGCCGATCGTCTTCACTCCCTGCCGCGCGAACGCGCCTGGTTCGCGATCCTCCTCAGCGTCACGGCGCTGGCGCTGGCGAACGCACATTTTCCCGGATAGGTCTCGCGCCGCTCTATATCCCGATCGTCTGCGCCGCTTGCTGGGCGCTGGGAAGTCGCGCCGGCTATCTGGTGGCGATCGTCGCGGCCGTCCTCGCCGTCGTCCCGCATCTTGCCGAGTTGCCAGGGCTCTCCCCCGCCCTGCTGGGGGCGAGGATCGCCGTGCGCGCCGTCACCTATGTTATCGTCGCCGCCATTGTTCTCAGCTTCCGCCGGTCCTTCGATCGGGAGCACCACCTGGCGGTGCGCGACCGCATGACCGATGCGCTCAACAAGGAGACGTTCCGCGAGCGCGTGATCCATCGTCTCGATCTAGCGGTGCCTGCCCGGCACTCCTTCCTGCTCGCGATCCTCGATCTCGACGATTTCAAGGGCATCAATAACCGCCACGGCCATGTTGCCGGCGACGAGGTGCTGCGCGCCTTCGCGCAGGGCGCACGGAAGACCATCCGGCGCGAGGACGATTTCGGCCGGATCGGCGGCGACGAGTTCGCCTTTTTGCTTCCCGTCCATTCGGCCGAGGAAGGGGTGTATTTCGCTCGCTTGCTCCACAAGCGCCTGTCATCGGTTCTGGCCGACACGCCTCATCCGGTGACGTGCAGCATGGGCGCGCTGCTCATCTCGCCCGATACCCCGCGTGACGAACCCTCGTTGATGCATGCGGTCGATCAGCTCATGTACGCGGTCAAGCGCGCCGGGAAGAACGCCGTGGAGATCGGCCGCGCAATGACCGATCGAGGCCGGGACGCCCCTGTTCCGTCAAGGCTCCGGGTTCCCATCGAGGCATGTCTATGACGAATGACGACACAGCCCTCTCGCTTATGAGGATGGCATTGGCCCAACTGGATCGGACCGGCCGAGGCGCGACGGCCACCGCCGTCCATTTGCAAGCCGCGATCGACGCCGCGACCGGAGCCGGCCCGATGCAACCCGGCGAGCTGCTGGATGACGAGGGGGCGTTTCCTTTTGAGCCTCTCGCATCGCGTCAGTGAAGCAGCCCTGTTAGGCAGGGTTGAGCGCGCGAGAAAGCGCCCCGATCAGCAGCTCGGGCGACGCGGGCTTGTGGCAGGTCGGGCGTGCGGCGTGGACAGACGGGATCATGCTGGCCGCACCCGTGGCGAAGATGAAGGGCACGCCGCGTCGGTCCAGTTCGTCCGCGATCGGGAACGAGGTTTCGGAGCCAAGTTGCACATCGAGGCTGGCGACATGAGGCGACGAGTCCAGCGCCGCGAGGGCATCCCGCACGCAATCGACAGGGCCGACGATTTCCGCGCCGGCTTCAGATATTATCTCAACCAGCGTAGCCGCGACCCAATAATCATCTTCGACAACCAGCACGCGAAGGCCGCTGATCCCGTCTTGTTTAGTCATGCCGCACCAAGCATTTACGCAGCCGTTCCACCGATCAGCGCAGCAACGCGCCGTCTGGCTCTGTGCTCCACGCGAACGTGCAAAATGTTCGTCCTGGGCTCCCGATTGCTCTAAGTAGCCGGGTAGGGGGCACGTAGAGTTATGGTCGATACTGAAACCCGGATTCGTGAGCTTGAGCATCGGTTCAGGAACATTCTCACTGTCGTTCGTTCCCTTGTCAGCCAGAGCTTGCAGGCGGCCAATTCGATCGAAGACGCCCGATCGACCATTGACGAGCGATTGGAGGCGCTGGGCAACGCGACCGAGCAGCTTCTATCCCACAACTGGCAGGCGGCGCCCCTGCCCGCGCTGGCGGAAAATGCGCTGGGCCACTTCACCCTCTACGCGGAGCGGCTTCGCCTCGACGGCCCCACGGTCACGATCGGCCCCAGGGCGGCGATGACGTTGACCCTCGCCTTTCACGAGCTGGCGACGAACGCGATCAAATATGGGGCCCTGTCCAATGAGGCGGGCACGATCGAGCTGACATGGAAGGTGCTGGATTCGGGCACCGAAGCCGAGCTTTGGATGCAATGGGCCGAACGGGGTGGCCCGCCAGTCGTCAGGCCCGAGCGGCGGGGCTTTGGGTCGCGGCTGATATGCACGGCCGTGAGCCGCAGCTTGCGCGGCCGTGCCGAGATGGAGTTTCCCGCCTCGGGCGTCGTGTGGACCTTGCTCGCTCCTCTGGCTGCGGTCGAGCTATGATCGATCCGGATACAGGATACCCCGCCGCTAAGCCTTGGTTCATCGCGCATGCCTGTCTCTCCGGCCCACGCTCCTTGCTCGATCGGGTCCCTCTCGCCACTTTGATCGTCTCTTTTATCAGGGTCTGAAATCCGGAGCACGTCTGTATGTCCAAACCGCTCTCCCCCGAAACAATGGCTTTGGTGAAAGCTACGGCGCCTGCGCTCCAGCAGCACGGCGTGGAGATTACCACGCGCATGTATCAGCGCCTGTTCGTCGATCCGGAGATCAAGGCGCTGTTTGACATGGCCGCGCACGAATCCGGCGCGCAGCCTAAGCGGCTAGCGGCCGCGATCCTCGCCTTCGCGCAGAACGTCGACAAGCTCGACGTGCTGAAACCCGCGATCGAACGCATCGCCGCGCGCCATGTCGAGACCCATATCAAGCCCGAACATTATCTGTAGGTGCTTGCAATCGTAGCGGCGTTTGCTTGCAAACAGAGCCTTTTTTTGCTCGGATTATCTGACAACCGGCTCGGCGATCTGCTCGCGCTATCTGCCAATGTGCTCGACATCATCCTGCGCTGCTCGCAATCATAAAGGTCTGCTCACATCCCCTGCCAGCGAAACAGGGCGTCAGCGCGGCACCCGGATGGAACCTTCCGCGATCCCCTCGGCGACATTGGAGAGCATGACGGCGTAGCGATGCAAACCGGGGAAGCGACCAGCGTTCTTGTCGATTTCACCGCCGTATCCGGCGTCGAGCAACGCCTTGAAGTCGGGCATCACGTCGAACATGCCGCCGAGCAGATCGATATCGGAGGCCCCGGTAAGCAACAGGGCGTTCGCATGGGCGTCGAGACGCTTCATCGTTTCCAGCATTTCGGTCCTGGTCATCGCATCCTGTCCGCTTGCGGGGTTCCATCGCCTAGCACGACGCGCCGGCCCTGTTCGCGAAAACCTTCCTTTCTGACGACTTTGCCGGCGAACCATGATCGCAACGCATTTCTGCGGTCCGCCGCTTGTCAGAACTGTTCTGGAAACCCGCTTCACAAAAGCGCCTGCCGGCGACGGGTTTGGAGAACCCATTGGCTGGGAGCGTGAGCACAACGCCCCGTTTGCAAGCAGCGCCGGATGATGGCGAGCACACTGGCAGATAATTCGAGCAGGACGCTCCCCGCCAGTGGCAGATAGCGTGAGCAGGAAATCAGGCTGTTTGCGAGCAGACACTGATATGATTGCAAGCGCCTACACTTAGGCGTGATAGCTGGCTTGGGGGCTGCGGCTTTTTATGTTCCTCTGATGCGGCGTCAGTCTACCATTGGCCGCATCGGTTATTGGCTTACCTCGGCCATGATGGGTGCTTTCGCCGGTTGGGCAGCACTGGGTCTGCTGAATGACCGTGGTGGCACCCCTCTCGGAGATGTCGAACTGCCGATCGCCCGCGTCGAGCAGGCAGGTGATCAGTTCAGCATTTATACTATGCTACCTTCCTCACCCTCAAATATTATGCGGATATCATCGACCGAAATCATTGGCCTTCCTGTTGCCGGCCAATGCCTGTTCGGCAGATTGCGACGTGGTCTGTTCGCGGCTTCCTGGCTGTCGCGCCTTTCGGTTACGTCATGTTCGGCAAAGCGAGGTGAAGCAGGAACGAACGTGCTGATGCCGATAAATCGATGGATGGACTGGCGCTGGCACAAACCACGATCCTTCAGGCTGGACGGATCTCACCAAGCCTATGATGAGGCCCTTCCTCAGAGCGCAACGTGCCGGACCGAGCGGGAAAGCTGGCTTTATCAGTGCTTCCCCAAAGGAGCAGGCCGCAGGAGGCGACAATCAGTGATGTCACTTCGTGACATTTACCGCTGAAAGCTACAATCGCGCTGACGGTCGCCTGCGGGTTTCGCTTTCCCAAAACCTGTTCCCGATTTACAATTCCCGAAACTGCCGATTTCGACGGGGAAACGGGAAAGATGCTGATCGGCTATGCGCGTGTTTCGACGGCCGATCAGGATTTGACGTTGCAACTCGATGCGCTGGCAAAAGCCGGGTGCGAGAAGGTGTTCACCGACAAGGCGAGCGGCGCGAAGATCAACCGGCCGGGGCTGATCGAGGCGCTGGGCTTTGCGCGCGCCGGCGACACGCTGGTGATCTGGAAGCTCGATCGGCTCGGTCGCTCGATCCAGGGCCTGATCGCACTGGCCGCGGACCTGTCGGAGCGGGGGATCGACTTTCGATCGCTGACGGACGGGTTCGACACGTCCACCGCCTCAGGCCGGCTACTGTTCCACATCCTCGCGTCGGTCGCGGAGATGGAACGCGAGCTGGTGAAGGAGCGGACGATCGCCGGACTGGCGGCAGCGCGCGAGAAGGGCAGCACGGGGGGAGGGCGCAAGCTGGTGATGACGCCCGACAGGATCGACACGGCCCGCAAGCTGCTCGCCGTGGGCGAGAAGCCAGCGCGTGTCGCGAAGGTACTCGGCGTCGGCCTCTCGACCTTCTATCGCCAGTTTCCTGCCAGCGAGCGCGTTGAGCTGACCTAGAGGTCAGTTATGCAGCCTGCTGCTGCGCTTGATCCGCAAGGAAAGCGCCAGGTTCGATCGGCGCTGCCATGACCGCCACTATGTCAGCAATGGTCCGGTCGCCCCCATCCAGTCGGCGATCCAGCAGCTCGGTCAACCGCAGCCGATCGATCAAGATGCTCTGGTGGGCATCCGAGCCAACCCACCGCCCCGTGGGAACGCGATAGCAGATCGGAATAAAGAGAACCGTGGCGGGCTTATGGAAAAAGTTGAAGAAGCGTTCCAGGCTCCACGGACTCGCCTCGAAGCGTTTTTCCGGCCATCCCTCCTGTTGGGCCGCGCATTGGCAGAAAACTGAAGGCACTGCTGCCGCCGCATCCTTCCATTCGTACAGAGCCACAAGATCGATGCCAGCGTCGCCGACATTCTGCTCAGACAACTCATTAACATGATCTAGGATGAGCTTATCCCGCGTCTTGTCCGCCAGCGCCTTCAGTGCGTCTTTGAGCTTATTGCCGAACTGAGGGCGATCCAGGCCGCCGGCACCGAAGTGATAGACGTTCCAAGCGGGGTAGAGTCCGGGCAGCGCCTCCCGGCACAACGCCTCAAACTCCGCTGCGGCCCTAGCCCGATCGGGCCTGTCAAACATCTTGAGACGCGACTGACTTAGCAGTGCCGCATAGACACGATGATAATCATCATATTCGGCCTTCAGCTCGATTACGTCGTGCTCGACCACAAAGGGATACCAGCGCCCAAACGCGATCTGTCGGTATCGAAGGTGCTGAAAGGCGTCCTCCGTCAGAGCCTGGATGCGCTCGTTCGTTTCCGCATCATTGGCGGCATCGAGTTCCCGGAACAGGCCTTCACCGCCCTTGGCAGTGACAAAGGACTCGATATCGCCTCGCGAGATAGGGGTGTTCTCGAATAACGCGATGATCTCACAAAGATCAGCGACGATATGAGGCGAGCGGTCGTTGATAACGCCATAATCCGGCATCAGTTATCGTCCGCGAGTGAGCGGAGCGATTTCGCCTGCTTGAATATGTTGCCGATGCGCGTGATGTGCGAATTATCAAGTTCGACAAGGGCGATCATGCCGACAGCCTTCGTCACCTGCATCTCGGCCGCCGCTAGAACCGAAGCGAAATCGTCAGACAAGCCCTTCGTGCGCCCGTAAGCACGATCGAGGCTCTCTCCCTCAATCAGCCGCTTTGTCGCCTCGGGATCGGCGAGGATGACGGCGAGCTTCTGAATGTTTCGAGAGTCACCGAGTCGGGTTTCGCCCTCACTGTCCTGCTCGAACATCCACCGGATGAGATGCTCAACGTTCTTCTTGCGAAGGCAATCTGTGTCGACGAATGGATCACCGCATGAAGCAACGAAGTCCAATACGCTGTCGTAGCCGACCGCGGTACTGACAAGCGAGAATGATATGTTCTCCTCGTCCAAGCCGGGAATAGCATAGAAATCTGCACGTTCTGCCGCTTCATAGATCGCCAAACCGTCAAGTTGCCGCTTGATATAGGGTGCTTGACTGCCGATCCCGCGCGCCACTTCAACATAGCGGGGATAGGGCTTCGCACCATCATCGGTATGATGCTGGAAATAGTTGGCTATGTAGCGTGCTTTTGCGAGTGGCTCCCACTGTTTAACGCCGGTGATATGTCGATAGCCAAGGTAATTTATTACGTCGTCCCGATCTGGAAACACGACGCATGGTATGCTCGTCGGTCGATGCTCGGCCTCATCCGCGATCTCGCGAATTTTTCGACTCTTCGCGTACAGCTCAGGCTGCTGCAACAATTTCAGCGCTGTCAGCCGCCTGTTGCCCTCGACAACGATGAACTTATTGCCGTCGCCCGGTATAACGATCAGCGGCTCGCCGGGAAAAAAGCCATTCTCGGCTATGGCCGTCATGATCTCTGCGATTGAGGTCGTTCGAGCGATATAGGTAATCATTGTCGTCTGCTGACGACCGATCGTAGTCGGCAGACGGGGATTTTGCTCGTCCAACAAAAGCTGGTCTAGGCTGATATCCCTTGTGTCACTCATTACCCTTACTGCCCCTTAACTACGCAGCGCAGAACAGCGCCAAAACTAACAGTCCCAGCCCCTCGCGTTTACGAGTTCAAAGGGCCTTCATTCTCATGCTCTTCCAACCCCTCAGGAATGTCACCCGCGTCGATCAGATCAGCTAGATTAACAGCGCGAACCAAAGATTTCCTAATTTGGTCGGTGAATGCTTCCTTGAGCGGCGCATCCTTGTAAAGGATCGCATTTTGCAAGTTGGTATGGCTGGTCCCTTCAACCGTCACCAAACGGGGCCGGAACTCACCAGGTCGCGTCGGATCGCTCTCCAAGCAATAGGTCATGAAGATGATGTTGACCTGCGGATCGTTCTTCACATCGGCAGTCTTCATAAAAGCCGCACGACCCAGGATGTACTGGTAAACCTGCTCGGGAATGACCGCGACGATCTTCGTCTTCCAATGATGGTGGAAATAGCCCTTACGAATTAGCTGGGTGATATACCGCTTGTAGACGTTGTCCCAGTTGAACCCATAGGTCGGGCGCTTGTCGAGATCCTCACCCGCGCGCAGCGCCTGATACGCCTTGAACACCGAACCTGTTATGTCGATCGCCTGCAACTCAACCGACAGGAATTGCTCGATCTCATTGTCGGCACCGACATCGGCGATCACGAAATCGACATTGCCGAAGCCCGCCATCTTCACCTCGGGTGCAACCTGGGGGTTCACAGGCTTCGCCCCTGGCCAGCAATGCGCGATCACCTCAGTCAGAAAATCGACTGCGTAGAACCGTTTCGGGCAAACGAAAATGAGGTCCTGCACCGGGTCAGCATCGCCGTCGGTGCGCTTCCATAGGCTACAAACGGGATAGGGCTCATCAGGGAGCTGCGTGCTGCGTTTGGGGCATCGCGACTTGATGAACGGACACTCGAAAGCAAGCGCTGCCGGGTTCACACCCTTCTGCGCTCGCCATCCTAATACCTCACCAACAATCTGCTCAGGGTTACACGGCAATCGCAAGGTCCTCCGCGCCGTGGCCCGCTCGCCGGCTACGGCCTGGCGTAACGGTATCGGCGCGGAGCAACGCTTCTGCAATGCGTTTGCCGAGCAAAGGCGGAACGGCGTTGCCAACTTGCACGAACTGCTCGGTCCGACTGCCTTTGAAATCAAAGAAATCGGGGAACGATTGCAACCGGGCGGCCTCTCGCACGGTGAAGGAGCGATTCTGAACCGGATGGATATAGGCGCCCCAATGCACATCACACTTGGTCAGGATCGTGCAGGCAAGATCAGTCTTGCGCGGTCGACCATAGCGTTTCGTATGATCGCTACGCTTGGCGAGCTTCATACCAGCAGGAAGCAGATCGTGCGGAATGTCGCGCCACGAGCCGCCGGGGGGAATATGGCGCATCCGTTCCAGATTGATGGACGCCAGCCGTGTCGCCGAGTGATTATAGGCGAGGCGGCAATCCCCGCGCAGCATGGCCTGATAGGCCGTCTTTGGTCGCCCGCCAAAGGATGGCAGGCCACGGTCCTCACCATTCTCCAACTTCGGCAAATCGGAGATCGCATCCCATACTGTGACGAACGGCTGCAAGCCCTTGCCGTGGGTGGGCTCGGGAAACAGAATGGGCGCTCCGACCCGATTTGCGATAAACACGACGCGGCGGCGCTCCTGCGGCACACCATAATCCTCGGCGCGCAACACACGCATCTCGACCTGGTAGCCGAGACGGTTCATCTCCTCGTAAATCTGGCGCACGATCGCGCCACCGGCGATCGATGTGATGCCCGTCACGTTCTCCATGACGAGCCAGCGCGGCATGATACCCTCGACAATGCGCAGGTACTGGCGAAACAGCCCGGCTCGGGGATCGTTCGCGCCGCGCTGGTGATTGTAGACGGAATAGCCCTGGCAAGGCGGCCCTCCGCAAATTACGTCGATCTCACCACGCTTCTTGCCGGCCGCATCCAGCAACTGTTGCGGCGTCACCTGCTCGATCGGCCCGCCGATAAAACGCGCCTCGTGGTGGGTCGCCGAGAATGTGCGACCTGCCATGTCGTCGTAATCCTGGCCGGCCAAAACATGGAAGCCAGCCTGTCGGAACCCTTCGGAAAGCCCCCCTGCACCACAGAAGAGGTCAATCACCGTTTTCGCGGTATCGGCGATCATCACCGTCCCCCTACTGCTGCCAAGGGCAGCGGTATCTGACCGTCATCTTCCTTCGCGCGCTCCAACAGCGCACAGATGGCATGGCGTCCAAGCCAAGCCTTGGACACCTTCGATTTTTCGGCGATTTGCGCCAGCGCATCGGCCTCATCATCTGAAAGGTTGACAGTCAGCCTGTTTTTCGAGGTCATATCCGACTCACTATGCGGCATGGTGCTGCACTATGCAGCTATCGTGTTTTCGGATAATCGGCAAGCTAGATACACGGAGATGGTCACATGCAAATCGGAAGCACCATTTTTGTTGATTTCGATAACGTGTTCACCGCGCTGTGGGGCATCGATGAAGGTTTAGCGATCCGGTTCGCATCCGACCCGGCCGATTGGCTTACACGCTTGGGAACGCTTGATACCGATGAGCCCCGGCGTTGGCTCGTCGCGCGTTGCTACATGAACCCACGAGGGAACGTCAGCGCACCTGGGGAGCGAAACGATCGTCTCTGGTTCTCTAATTTCCGCACGAACTTCGTTCGGGCAGGTTTTGAGGTGATCGACTGCCCGCCGCTTACATGGGGCGCCAAAAACGCAGCTGATATCCGCATGGTCATCGACGTGCTCGACCTGCTGGGCCATCGCACTCGCTTCGGTGAGTTCGTGTTCCTTTCCGGCGACTCCGACTTCACTCCTCTGCTGCACCGGTTAAGGGCGGAAGACCGTCGAACTACCATTTTGTCGCCGGGGCATCTGGCAGCGGCCTACACATCGGTTGCGGAACGCGTACTGGGGCTTGATACGCTCGAGACGCTGCTCACCGAAACCGGTGGCGACGTACCCGATCCAGCCAAAGTGAATGCAAACGAAACTGGCATGTCGGAGGATGAGCGAGCTTTCGGGCATTTTATTCGCCAGCGATACAAGGCCGCAACCGGGCCGCTTAATCTCGCTACGCTAGCTCACGAAGCAAAACACAAATGGGCTGATGCGAAATCCAGTGATTGGTTCGGTAAAGGCACTTTCCGAAAGGCTCTTGACGGCTTGGCGCTGCCGAACGTCCGTTTCCTTAATAATCAGCTTTGGGACGCAGAAAGGCATGTGGCGCCTGCCACCCCGCAAGCCGCTGCACCATCATCTGGTGACAAGGATCACCTGCCACCCGATCAGGAGCATCTGGGTTAGGTACCACGCTCTTGGTCGCTTGCTAGTTTGGCAGAAAGGTAGACCTTTCTACCTCCGATAATGGCAACCCGTGTGCGCCATGGCGAAAGTAGCTGACTCTACCCGCCTCCTGATGCCGCGTTCGCGGTCGCCGAAAAGCTCAAGGGATGATCGATCAGGCGGCAACGCTCCACGCTCTGAAGCTACTATCCGCGCCCTTGACCCTGATATCATCGCGCCTGCGTGTAGCTACGCCGATCGAAGCCATGTCGACCGTATCATAGAGATTAAGATATTCCTGGCTCGTATATGATCGATCCGCAGCGGTGACGGGGAAAATGAAAACGCGCCGGGACGGATGGGTGAAGGCATCGAAATAGCCCAATTCCCACGAACACCACTTGGACTTGGTGGCATTCGCCGAATGCAGATAGAGCAGCGTCCGGCACTGGCGCATCCGCCCTCTGATCTTCTCGGCGGTCGCCCGCGTTACGGCGGTACGGTCTAGCAGCGGATCGTCGATCCAGTCGACATAGACGGACAGCCCCTTTTCCTCGAGCAGCTGCTTGGCTCCAAGGACAAGTTCCTGATCCATGAAAGAATGCGACAGGAATACATCGAAGGAAGATTGGTATGTGTCACGCGATTCGCGCAACAAAATGCCCGCAGACTTGAACGTAGCTGCTTTCGCACGAGCAGCGGCAGCCCGGACCTCAGATTCGGTAACGTAGGACATGATCGATCTCGCCTTTAACGACCGGCGCGCTGGGCAGCGGCTTCAACCCATGACGAAAAGTTCTTTCTGCCGTCACCCTGCAACCAGGAATAGGTAGGGTAAGTCACTCTGGTCCCGAACCGATCGGTAAGCGCAAGCTTTGCAATCGGATCGGCCCCGGCCGGATCAACGGTGCCGTTACTATCCTTCATGCCAGCTAAGTGCACACCAAGGATGCCGCGTCCCTCGCGGTGGGCCTTGCGGATCTCATACTCCACCCACGGCCTCGTATGCGTATCGCGACCGATCAGTACCGCTACCACGCTACTGCCGTTCATCTGCGTATCGATCCAGTTCTGGATCGCCTGCGGGCCCTTGCGCATGATTTCTTCCCACGACGCATGGTCGACAATAGTGTTGGAATCACGACTTCCCGGGAGCATCCAGGCATTGCGGACCTGCGACACGCGCCATGCATCTCGCGCGAAGTGAAAGCTGAAGAATACCCGCCTCGCCAATGCCGTTCTCCAAAATGTTCATCACAAACGATTTTCAGCGTGCGATCCGCTTAATGATTTTCAAAACCGCATCAGCGAGTTGATCTGGCGTTGCCGAGGCGTCTGACAATATGTGCAACTCATCGTCCGTGGGGCGCCGGGCATTACTGCCAGCCGACGGAAGGGCTGACGTCAGCAACTCATTGGCGATAACCGAGGCAGCGCCTCCGGTGGCTCCAACAGGCAATAGAAATGCACCTCTACCATCGGCGAGGGCGCGCTCTTCGAACACACCGGTGGCAGACACCAGTCCGCCGGACTCGATCTTCGCACCGCCCACGAAAACCACGATACCCGCCAAGCGCGCCAACTCACCACGCAACTCTGCCCAATGCTGACGATCCGGCTCAGCGTCACCGACCGGTTGCGGAAAGGGACGAACAACCAACCGCCGATCAAAGTCCCACTCACCGCGCCCCTGCATGGTTTCGAGGAACCCTGACAGCGAGGCTGATCCGACCAACAGCCCGGCCCCGGATAGCATGAAAAGATCTGTCGATCCGATCCTACGCCCGATCGCGCGCGCTACATCGTGAACGAACCCCGCGCTAGTATCACCGGCATCGAGCGGCCAGCTACCCGACACCCATATCCGACGACGTGCCACACGCCGTTCGAGTTCATCCATCAATTCATCAATTTCAGCGAACGCATCGATCTCAACGACGACAAGACCATAGCGTCGCAAGTCGCGCACCCAATAGTCATGCCGCTTCAACCGGGCGGCGTGGGCATCATTAGACCCAAAATCCGCCCGTTGTGGCCGCCGTGCGATCATGAAGTGTCGGGGCGGGGTCGTTGGAAAATGCTCACGCAGCAAGGCAAGCACGTGGCGGACGTTCGGGTCCGTCAGGCTCATGCCCACGAACAGGAAGGTCATTCCTGTCAAATGAGCGTGCAGCAGACCCAAAAATGCACCGCGCCGCTGCCGGTACAGTTCGTAATCCTCGGTGGAAATTACGAGATCATCAACTGCATCGATGGTCCCGTGCATCTTGTAAATGCGGACCGCTCCCGCGCGGCGCTTGCGCAGTGCCAACTGCTCCTGGTTGGCCCGAACATCAATCGGCCGCCCAAGCTCGCCGAACGCACGCTCGATCAGCCGGTCGTAATTCGTCGTCCACACCTCGCGGATCGGCAGCCTTGCCAGCGACAGCAGCGCCGAGGGGATGGCATGATCCGGCTCTATCTGCTCCCGTATGGCATTTAGCACGGTCGTGCGGTTCGAATGATCCGCACCGATCGCCCATTGAGCAACTGCCGTAAGATCGTCGACGTCCTCGATTTCGAGGCCGAGATCACCAGCAATTTCCTGCAGCAACCCCTTCCACGAGGGATACCCGGCGGCCATGGAAGTGCCGGCACCGACAAGAACCGAAGCACCATCCTCAGCAAGCGCTGAGGTGTACTCTCTCAAAAATACATCGCGATCGCTCAAACGGCACCGGCGAAGATTATCAGCATCATTCGTTCACAATACGTTCTTCCGAAAAATGTTTCAAGTCGCGCGGTCTGCCGTCGACCATGACCAGCCGCGGCGCGCAATGCGTATCGATCCAATCGGTGATCTCGCCGGCCTCACCGCTGCTATGTCATTCGAGATAGCTGCCTTCATCACCACCGCCTGATTGGGTGTTTGACGCAGCACAGCCCTAGCATGCAGCTCCTGCCGAGTGATATGACACGGCCATGCGCACGGTCCCCTTTCCCCGCACACCCGCCGAGGCCCGTGAATGCCTTGCGCTGGCAGCTGAAGGCGCGATCGCGGTCGAACGCGACGGATCGCCCATGATCGCCATCGTGCCGGTCGAAGAATATGAGCGCCTCGTCGCACTCGACAGGGCGGAAGCTGCGGAAGATTGAGCGAAGCCGGGTGAGCATGCCACACCCGAAACATACCTATCCACCTCGAATCACATCTCCATTTCCCGATCCCGTTCGCGACCACCTCCGCCCATGCCGGGGCCATCGAGCCGTAGCTGCCGCTCGGGAATGCGGGCGTCGAGCGCCTTCTCCAGCGCGGGCTGCCGCGCCATACGGTCCTCGAGCCGCTCCAGGCGTCGCTCGGCCCGGTCTTCGAT
>Ga0115845_100012_pt2 | contig 31140 bp, 32 predicted proteins | sample InSIn1SAF170_2_FD_83859 | JGI IMG/M metagenome (GOLD analysis project Ga0115845, IMG submission 83859) | reverse complement strand
TGTCAGCAGCAATGAAGATATTTATCTATCAGCCGATGGTCAAATCAGCCAAAGTGCAGGGGAGAGTATTAACCTTTCTACGCAGAAATCGTTGATTGCGCATGCCAGTGAGAAAATTAGCCTCTTTGCAGCACAGGACGGGCTAAGAGCCTATGCAGGCAAGGGCAAGGTTGAAATCCAAGCGCAAGGGGATGCACTCGATGTTATTGCGCGGAAAGGCATTCAGATTATTTCTACGGAAGAACAAATTGAAATTAAGGCCAATAAGAAAATCGTGCTAACTGCGGGCGGTAGTCAAATTGAGATTAGTGGTGCAGGGGTATTACCGACCACTGCTGGAAAGTTTGAGAGTAAGGCGGGGCAACATCAGTTTTTGGATGGTGGGAAAGTTATTAGTTCTAGCATCAGCTTACCTAAAATAGGTGAAAAAAATGCATATGATTTGAAAATGCTGGTGAAAGATAATGACGGAAATATTAAGAGAAATATGAAGTATTACTTTTTCTTAGCGAATGGAAGTAAGGTAGAAGGTATAACAGATGATAATGGCTATACTAAAACAATAACAACAATTCAACCTGAAAAAGTGGATTTACATTTAATAAATGATGAGCTTATAAATATTGATGAGATAGATAATGGCTAATTACGATTTTTATCCATATGTTTCTTTGGAGTCTAATGTTGATATTAATGATTTGAGATATTCATTGCGAGTTTATGATCCTGTTAAAAATATTAATTATTTAGACCAGAGTAATAGTAAAATATCACCATATTCAAAAAATTTATTGATTAAGTCAACTAATAATTTTAGAACTCACATTTTAAAAATAGTTGTCAATGATCCGGCTAAACTAAAAGAATGTATTTTAATTTTTGATTTATTTAGAATATCTAATGGTGGTGCTGAAGTTCATGTTATTAAAAGATATTTGAGTGCAAACAGAATTGAAGAGTTTGGTTCTCAAAATAGATATAATGTTAAATTAGATATTGTTAAATATAAAGAAACAAACAATGTTACGAAACAGACACAACCTAATAATCCAAATATTGTGGAAGTGAATCTACCATCGAATAGGATTTTTATTGAAGAAAAATACCCTCCCGGTAATTCAAATGATCCTTTTACTAAAGAACGTGTTGAGACTAGTTTATATAGTAGAATTAAAGATCCATACCCAAATCAACGTAGTACATATTTGTGCGGGCCAGCTGCGTTCTTTTATTGCGTTTTAAATAGCAATAAGAAAATATATGCTAAAATAGTAAAAGAGTTATGGGAGAAGGGAGAGGTAAAGGTTAATAATCTTAATATAAAACCTTCTTTAGATGGTGCTAGAAAAGTGAATGGTTTCTATAAGGAGAATAAAGGTGTTAATAATAAAATAACATTAAATCCAAGAATTTCACCAGTAGATTGGATAACAATGGGGAGTTTAAGAGATTCAGAGAATTCAGTTTTTGATTATAATACAGCAGAAAGTCAGAATATTGTAGGTGATAGTTTTAATGGTTTTACGGCATTTACTCTACCATCAGATATGGAGCGTTGGTTAAAGAATATTGGTTATAAAATAGTATATACTGAAAGAAATTACAGTAGCCGTGTTGATAGCTTAATAAAAGCAAATGCATTTTCGATGCAAAATCATTATTTGATAGCATTAACAATGGGTGCTATTGTAGAAGGGCAGCCAGAAATTCCTCGATTTAGCAAACTTAAAGTTAGAGGTCCTTCACATTGGATTGTATTTACAGATAATATTAAAACAAAAAAAGGACAATTAATTACTTCCTCAACTCAACATAGTGAAATAGTATCAGCTTATTGTGCAACTTGGGGAAGTAATCAAAAAATTAAAGATCAAGAACTGAGTTTTTTTTCTAGTAATTTATATTGGTTTATTGTTGTTGAAAAGACATTGAATTAGGAAATTTATGAAAAATATATATTTACTTTTATTGTCAGCTTTTTTTATATTAGGCTGTAGTAATACTCCGACTATAACACCTGATAATTTGCCAAAAGCTTCGGTAGGAAAACCTTATAACGTTAAAATTGAAATTGAGAAAGTTATATTGGTTGATGACTTATTTGTTGATAGCAATATCACTAATGATTCTGGTTTGGTTTTAAATACTGGTGTTGGAGAGCCTCCTTATAGTGATAATACAATTGAAGTTAAAGGGACCCCCATTAAAAATGGAAAATATGAAATTATATTAGAGGGGCAGACTAGAAATGCATATGGTGGTAATATTAATTTTAGAAAAAAATATGATTTGATTGTTTTGCAGTAAATAAAATTAAGTGGGTTTTTTAAGTAATGTATTTTTGTTTAAATAATCTTAATATGGTTGTTTAAATCAAGTCACTATTAATTATTGGATAAAGGGAAACATGCTTAAGTATGTAATTGATTTATATTATTTTTCTAAAGATAAGTTATTCAATTAGTGAAGATAAAGCCGTCATGTGTATTTATTAATATTTTTTAGTATGCTGTATGAAAATTCCATGGTTGTATTGAAAATAATTTAGTTGTATTAGTAAGGCTAAAATGACTGAAAAATCTAATAATTAAAGTCGAGATACAGGATGATTTTAAAGAAAATTATTCGATTTTTGGTAATCACATTGTTATCTAGTTTAGCCGCTTGTAATTCGTCATCTGAGACGATGAGCAAACATGAACAAGAAATGAATGAAGCTGATTATGTTATTAGCGTTGTGGCTGGCAACCCTAGTGAAAATTTAATTAATAGTAATGCTAAGTTTTTTCACAATATAGTTTAGGTGCAAGTGTTGGATTTATACGACCAAACTTAAATGTAAATGAAGAAAGTAAACTAAATTTAAAATATGGATATGACCACACAGTTTTAGTTTTTAATAATTTAGAAAATTTGGTTTTTGTCTCAGATGTTAACTATCCAAAACAAGGCGTTACAGATATAGGTTTTGATATTAGTAATATAAAATCTAAAAAAATTAATGAAAAAATAATTTTTTTCTTAAGAGGGAATTGTAAAGCAATTAAATAAGAATGGCTGGAAAGTCTTTTGCTTCGAGTCTGAAACGAGAGTGTTTGGAAAACAATCATTTGAAGCCAATAATAAAATAGCTAAATATCAAGAGAGTTTGGATGGGTTTTATTTGGATAGTGAGGAAAATATGAAAAAGTTTTTTTACTCTGGGTATCTTGTTAGTATTTTTTTATTTTAGGTTGCAGTCATCAAATAAAGATTGAACCTAATAATTTGCCAGAAATGAAATATGATAATAGAATAGTAATTGAGAAACTAAATATATTTGGTGAACTTGTTATTAAAACAGATTTTCCTGATAACTAAGGTATTAATATAGAAAAAGTAGGGAAAAATGACTTTCTTTATCAAAATTCTATAAGAATATATGGAGTACCTAAAGTTAAAGGTAATTATTATATTTTATTAGATGGTAATTTTAGAGGTGGAGCTTTTGGTGGGATGACTAATTTTAAGAAAAAATATGATGTCATCATAAAATAACACATAATGATTTTACGTAAAAATAAACTGATTTGGATAGTATTAGAGGGGTGAGTGATTTCTATCAATAGAATAAGGGTGTTAATAATAAAATAACATTAAATCCAAGAGTTTCATTTGTAGATTAGATTGTAATGAGAAGCTTAAGAGATTCAGGAAATTAAGTTTTTGATGATAAAAAAACCCGCCGAAGCGGGTTTTTCAATTTACATATTCGGGTAGTTAGGACCACCACCACCCTCAGGAGTTACCCAAGTAATGTTCTGAGATGGATCTTTAATATCACACGTTTTACAGTGCACACAGTTAGCCGCGTTAATTTGGAAACGCTTCGAACCATCGTTCTCTTCCATAATTTCATAAACACCAGCAGGGCAGTAGCGCTGAGCTGGTTCGTCCCATTTTGGTAAGTTTACATTTACAGGAATAGAAGCATCAGTCAGTTTCAAGTGTGCTGGCTGATTTTCTTCATGCACAGTATTTGATACAAATACTGAAGATAAACGGTCAAAGGTCAACTTACCATCTGGTTTTGGATAGTTCGGTTTCACTGTTGCTGCATCTACAGTTTTCAGTGTGCTGAAGTCAGGCACTAAGTCATGCAGTGTAAACGGGACTTTAAACACATTTTGGTCGATGAAGTTAAATGCACCACCACCGAACGTGCCAAATTTGTGCATTGCTGGACCAAAGTTACGAGAACGATATAACTCTGCTTTTAACCAGCTGTTGTTGAACTTGTCTGTGTAAGCTGTTAACTCTTTTGCAAAGAAGTCTTCACCTTCAAGCACACGTGCAATGGCAAGGTCACCACCTTTTTCAACGCCTGCTTGAATCGCTTCGAATACCGCTTCGCCACACAACATGCCAGATTTCATGGCCGTATGTGAGCCTTTAATTTTAGCGAAGTTTAGGAAGCCTGCATCATCACCAATTAAAGAGCCACCTGGGAAGGTAAACTTCGGCAGTGAGTTGAAACCACCTTTGACAACAGCACGTGCGCCATAAGAAATACGCTTACCACCTTCAAGATACTGCTTAATCAGTGGGTGTGTTTTCCAGCGTTGCATTTCTGCAAATGGATACATGTGTGGGTTTTCGTAAGATAAATCCACGATCATACCCAAAGTAACTTGGTTGTTTTCAGCGTGATATAACCACCAACCACCAGAAGAACCGGTTTCAGCTAGAGGCCAACCTGCACCGTGCATCACCAAACCTGGTTTGTGTTTTGCAGGGTCAATTTCCCACAGTTCTTTGATGCCGATACCATAGTGTTGAGGATCTGCATCTTTATCGAGATCGAACTTGGCAATTAGGCGCTTACCTAAATGACCACGACAGCCTTCCGCAAAAATCGTGTATTTGGCATGTAGTTCATAGCCTGGGGTAAAGTTATGTGTTGGTTCACCATCTTTACCAATCCCCATATCACCTGTTTGGATACCTTTAACCGTACCATCGGCATGATAAAGAATTTCAGATGCAGCAAAACCTGGGAAAATAGAAACTTCTAATTCTTCAGCTTTTTGGCCTAACCAACGCACCACGTTACCGAGTGAAATCACATAGTTGCCATCATTATGCATGGTTTTAGGAACCATCCAGTGCGGCGCTTCTTGTGACTTTTCAGCAGACATTAAGAAATACGTTTTATCTTCAGTTACCGGAACATTTAAAGGCGCGCCTTCTTCTTTCCAGTTTGGGAACAACTCATTGATCGCACGCGGTTCGAGCACAGCACCTGAAAGGATATGCGCACCAACTTCAGAGCCTTTTTCTACGACACAAACGGACAGATCATTAAGGTTGTTTTCAATTGCAAGTTGACGAATTTTAATCGCAGCAGAAAGGCCAGCAGGGCCTGCGCCAACGATGACTACGTCAAACTCCATCGATTCACGTTCGATGTGTTCCATGTAGGACTCCTCATATGGTTAAAGGTGGCAACCGTTTTGACTCAAAGAACGGTGCTGCCATGAGTGTTCTTAGTTCCCAGACACAAAATTTATCATCGTGTCTTTTATATTGTGAGCTAGTATAGGTTTAAACCGAGTTCTAGCCAATTGGCTGAATCATATTATTTTTCCGTCAGACAGGCATGAATTTTATGGATAAGCAGCACAACTCAGCAAATCCGACGAAAAAAGTAGCTATTGCTGATAATAAAAACTTAACTGATATTGCACAATACATAAAAGATGGACAGTCCGGTCACAAAAGGTCAATCCCCCCTTTAGATCAATGGCACCCAAAGCATTGTGGCGCAATGGATTTGAAGGTTTTAGCCAATGGAGAATGGTGGCACGAAGGTCAATTGATCAAACGTCCAGCCATGATCGAGCTGTTTGCAACGGTACTTTGGAAAGAGGACGGAAAATTTTATCTCAAAACTCCTGTCGAGCAGATTGAAATCGAGGTTGAAGATGAACCTTTATTTGTCAATCAAGTCGAGCAAGTCGAAATTGCAGGAAAAATCTACCTACAACTGACCACGACCACGCATGATGTGGTGATTGTTGATGAAGACCATCCCATTTTTATGCGTGCCTTCCAAGGGGAGCTACGTCCTTATGTGCATGTTCGTTTTGGCATCAATGCACTGATTCAGCGTGCTGCTTTTTTTCATTTGGTGGAAATGGGTGAGCTAAGCGACGATGCGGAAGGTGAAGCCAAACTGAGCTTACAAAGTGGTGATTTGCTATTGCAATTAGGCACCTGAGGTTTAAGCTTGATTGATCTTTTAACTTTATACTGCAACGAGTCCCCATGAGTGCCATTCAGCCCTTATTTCCTCTGATCAATCCTATGCCAAAAGCGACAGCCAATGCGCCAATCGGGATATTTGATTCGGGGATAGGCGGCTTATCTATCGCTCAAGAAATTGCCAAGCATTTACCGCATGAACGATTTATTTATTTTGCCGATACAGCGCATGTGCCTTATGGGCCGCGCGATGATCAAAATATCCGAGAATTGACTGCGCAAGCGATTGAGTGGCTTTACCGCAAAGGCTGTAAGGTTGCAGTTGTGGCGTGTAATACTGCTTCAGCCTTTAGTTTGGATTATTTACGCGAGCACTATGGCGACAACTTCCCGATTATCGGCCTTGTTCCTGCCCTAAAACCTGCGGTATTGCAAAGCAAATCCAAAACAGTAGCTGTTCTAGCGACCCCTGCGACCTTTCGCGGGCAGCTCATTAAAGATGTGGTTGATAAGTTTGCACAGCCTTCGGGAGTCACGGTGATTCCAGTGACCTGCTTAGATTTAGTACCTTTTGTTGAAAGCGGCGCACAGATGAGTGCGGCATGTTTAGCCACGTTAAAAGATATTTTACAACCCGTTGTTGATCAGGGTGCAGATTACTTAGTTTTAGGCTGTACCCATTACCCTTTTTTGAAAATAGCGATACAATCTATTTTTGGTCAGAAACTGACATTAATTGACTCTGGACTGGCAGTTGCACGACAAACAGCCCGTATTTTAATCAAAAATGAGTTATTATTTGAACAAAATCATGATGGTGATGTTCGAATTGAATGTTATGTCAGTGGAAATAATGCAGAAAGTTTGAGACCTATCTTACAACTTTTGCTTGAACCAGAACTAAATTGGACTATTTCAAATATATCTGATTAATTTTTAAACAAATAAGCCGAGTATTTTGATATATAGTCAAAAATTGCAACCTAATATGCTTGAGTTAGTCGCAGTGTCTATCTAATGGAATTTGGGGGATGGGATGCTGCGAAGAATAATGAGGATAACCGATGCTCGATAAGCGTTATCAAGTGTTTATAACCACTTCTGGAAGCGAGATGCAACCAGAGCGGATCATTTTGGCCCAAACTTTAGTGGGCATGGGATTTTTTTCTTGGGGATTAGAACAACGGACACCACTTTCAACGGCTTTTGCACGCCGTCAGATCGATGACTGTGACTATGTCATATTGTTGCTGGGCAGCAAATATGGTGAGCAGTCTGTGTCAGGCGTGGGATATATGCACCTTGAATACATTTATGCGGTCACCAAACAAAAGCCGATTATTGTATTTATGCATGATGATCCTGATGCCCGTGAGTTATGTTTACATGACGACAAAGCTGAGCTGCGTGAAAAATTCAAAGAGTTTAGAAAACTACTCCAAAACGAAGTCGATCAGGTTTTCACTTATCGCACCATGCGTGACTTGGAAATGGCCGTTCGCTTGAATATGACGCAAATGCTAGAGCGCTATCCTGTATCGGGTTGGGTACGTCCGCAGAACACCCAAGTGTTGCATGACGAAATTGATAAACTCAAAGCCAAATTGGTGCAATTGGAAACTGAAGCGGGTAAACGTGAAGTCGATCCATTTTTGTCTTTACCTAAAGTGGCTATGCATGAATTTTTTGCCTTTGATTATCGGATGCATGCCTATCAAGATGGCAATTTCAAAGAGTTGAAAATTCAAAAGCAGATGACTTGGGCGCAATTACTGTCGGTTTTGGGGACAACCTTTATTCACCCCACTCCTGAAGAGTATTTCTCCAAACGCATTAATGAATATTTAAACGAAACTGGTTTAAATGATGCACGCTTAGAAATGCCTCGTGCCCATGCTGTTGCGCGCTCACAAATTAATATTCGTGCTTTGCACAGTATCAAAATGCAAATGCGTCAAAATGATTGGATTGTTCAGTCGGGTCGAGATGATCGTCAGCGCATGCTCTGGCAGTTGACCCCGAAGGCGATGAAACTTTTGGAGAGTAATTTATTGGAAAAGGATCGGCCTTTTCAATTTCAATCTTCGTAGTTATCCATTTAGATAATGAACTGAAAACTGTTACAGTAGAGACATTCGAAAACGAGCCACGAGGGTTGAATGTCTACTGCAACAAAAGCAAAAGTTACTGTTATTTTGGCAAATTTGGGAACGCCTGATGCACCGACAGCTTCAGCAGTGCGTCGCTTTTTGGATCAGTTTTTGTCAGACCAGCGGGTGATTGAAATTCCCAAACCGCTTTGGCAGATTATTCTTCGTTTATTTATTTTGCCGTTTCGTCCGAAGCGTGTTGCCCATGCTTATGAAATGGTGTGGGGTAATGACTCGCCAATGCGAGAGATTTTACTGACTCAAGTGGCTGCGTTACAACAACAGTTGATTTTGCAATACCCTGAGTTTGAGCTGAATATCGTCCCTGCAATGACCTATGGCAATCCAGGTATTCAGTCTTTACTTACTGAGCTGAGTCAAAACCCTCAAGATCATATTGTGCTTTTTCCTTTGTTTCCGCAGTATTCTGCAACATCTAGCGCGCCTTTATATGATGCTTTCGCGAAGTGGATTCCAAAGCAGCGCAATTTGCCGGGGCTGAGCATTATTCGTGATTATTATCAGCACCCTTTATATATTCAGGCTTTAGCGCAAAGTGTGCGCGATTTCCGTGCTGAACATGGGGGGACTGAAAAGCTGTTAATGTCTTTTCATGGTATTCCACAGCCTTATGCCGATAAGGGTGATCCCTATGCCGATCGTTGCCGTATCACGGGGCAGTTGGTGGCGGCAGAGTTAGGCCTAGCGGAAGATGAATGGGCAATCAGTTTCCAATCCCGCTTTGGCAAGCAAGAATGGGTGAAACCCTATACCGATGCCTTATTGACCGAATGGGCGGCGCAGGGGGTGAAATCGGTACAAATTATGAGTCCTGCATTTTCAGCGGATTGCTTAGAAACTTTAGAGGAACTGGCGATTCAGAATGCTGAATTGTTTTTGTCTCAAGGTGGAGAGCGGTATCAATATATTCCAGCCTTGAACAGCCGCGGAGATCATTTACAATTGCTCAATACGCTGGTTCAGGCTAATCTTGATGCCTTAAAACAGACATTAGCCAGCAAAACGAATTGAGGTTGACACTCTATGTTGCAAGTTAAAATTGTGCCTGTCACGGCATTTCAACAGAACTGTTCCATTGTTTGGGACAGTGACAGTAAAGAAGCAATTTTAATTGATGCAGGTGGAGAGCCTGAGAAGCTTAAAGCAGAAATCGAAGCGTTGGGTTTGACGGTAAAAGCGCTGTGGTTGACGCACGGGCATTTAGATCATGCTGGAGCAGTCGGGGCATTAAAAAAACTGTGGGATGTCCCTGTGATTGGCCCGCATAAAGAAGATGCCTTTTGGTTGGATATGATTCAAGAAGTCTCGCAGCGTTATGGTTTTCCTATTCCTGAAAAGGTAGATGTCACGACATGGCTTGAAGGTGGTGAAGTCCTTAAACTGGGCAATGAAGCGTTTGAAGTACGTTTTGCCCCTGGACATACCCCGGGTCATGTGATGTTTTATAACAAAAACTATGGTCTGCTGTGGACCGGCGATGTGTTGTTTAAAGGCTCCATTGGTCGTACCGACTTTCCGCGTGGCAATCATCAGCAGCTGATTGACTCTATTCAGCGTGAATGCTTTAGCTTACCCGATGAGACGCAGTTCATTTCAGGACATGGCCCAATCAGTACCATTGGTTTTGAAAAACAACATAACCCTTTTGTAGCAGGAAAAGCAGGCTAAGCGCTTTGTGGTCTTATTGAAAAATAAAAAAGTCAGCAGCTGCTGACTTTTTTATTTGCGAAATGGATTATTCAAAATGTGTTGAGTTTCGAGAGCAAACACGATGGAGAATAAGGCGAATAAGAGCCCAACCGAAAGGATCAACAGATCTTGTATATAGATGCCAAACATCAAGCTACTGACCGAAAGTAAAGACGCAATAATCACAATAATTTTACTGAGTAGATTCATCTTTTCCTCCTCCTATAAGGTTTATTTTTATGATTTATTCAAATGTGAGTGAGTAAAAACCTAAGGAGGATTATAGATGAAGAATATTATTTTTGAATAAATATTGAGCAATTAAATGGTGAGCAATTCTCATCAAAATATGAAAAATATCATTAAATTAAACATATTATTCTTCTGAATTTTCTGCCTGTGGTGCATCTTGCGTTGGGAGGCGATATTCATCATTGGCCCATGCACCTAAGTCGATCAGTTTGCAGCGTTCAGAACAAAAAGGACGAAAGGCGTTGTCTTCCCATTGACTCATTTCTCCACAACGGGGACAAGGGAAAGTGTGTGGCATGATCGACTCCAGATAAAATTTTCGGATTGAAATAGGCAAAAACGTTGGCAGTTGTTAGACTGATGCGGTTTTTTCTTAGTTTGATCTGATTATGCCGATTCGTCAATTTCAAGCCCAGCGTATGCATGCACCTCGTGATTTTCAAATGATCAGTCCTGATCCACTGTGTGTGGAAATTGGGGCGGGCAAGGGTAAACATGCTTTATTGTTTACGGCCAATCATCCTGAGAAAAAGCTGATTGCGGTTGAGCGAACCCGTGAAAAGTTTGTGGCGATGCAGAAACAACATGGCTTAGAAGGTCAGCAGAATTTACAGCTGGTACATGCCGATGCCTTGCCGTGGGTGGTACATGCCTTGCAGCCGCAGCAGGTTGAACAGTTTTTTATTCTTTATCCCAACCCTGAACCGCATAATCCTGCACAGCGCTGGTTGAATATGCCGTTTTTTGAGTTTCTGATTTCACGTTTACAAGTGGGCGGACAAATTACGTTAGCCAGCAATATTCCTGAATATATCGAAGAAGCACAGCAACAGTTGATTGAGGTGTGGAAGTTACCGTTTGTGAAAGAGCGTATTGCGGATAGCTCAGCGCGCACACATTTTGAAATTAAATATTTAGAACGAGGCGAGCTCTGCCAACAGTTGATCATCACAAAACCTGAAGGTTATCGCACGCGTTTTGATGCGTTTCAGGCCTTGCAAGGTCAGAATCCGCAGGTTCAATCTTCGGATCAAGCTGAATAAATCATGCCAAAGCGTATTGCAATTATTGGGGCTGGCCCAGCCGGTTTGATGGCGGCAGAAGTGTTGAGGCAATATGATGTTCAAGTCGATGTATTTGAGCAAAAACCATCTGCGGCACGTAAGTTCCTGATGGCGGGTAAAACAGGACTAAATATCTCTCATGCCGAACCTGTGGAGCAGTTTATAGGTCGTTATGATCAAGCAGAATGGTTGGCACCTTGGATTCGTGAGTGGGATGCCACATGGATTCAAGCATGGATGAAAAGTTTAGGCATTGAGTCCTATGTCGGAACGTCTGGTCGTATTTTTCCGATTGAAATGAAAGCCGCGCCTTTATTGCGTGCATGGTTGAAACGCTTGGTTGAGTCAGGCGTCAAGTTTTACTATCGTCATCAATGCCTCAGCCTCAAAGAACATACACTTGAAATCAAGTCTTTGCTTAGTGATCAAGTGCACAGCCAGAACTATGATGCGATCGTCTTGGCTTGCGGAGCAGTGTCATGGTCTCAGCTCGGTAGTGATGGCGCATGGCAAAACTGGTTGGAGACCGATGAAATTGAGCCTTTTCAAGCCAGCAATGCTGGGGTAGAACATGAATGGTCTACCTATATGCAACCCGTCTTTGGGCAGCCACTAAAACGTATCACGGCATGGGTGGGCGATGCCGAAAAAAGTATGGGTGATATCGTCATCACCCATTATGGCCTAGAAAGTGGTTTGGTCTATAAGCAAGGTCGAGCGCTGCGTGCGCAGCAAAAACAGCTCCAACCTTTAGTGTTAACGCTTGATTTACTGCCAGATGTCACTGTCCAAGAATTGGCTGTACGCCTGAAACCCACAAAAAAACAGTCGTTAAGTAATGTTTGGCGTAAAGCTGGTTTAGATGCAGCTAAGGCGAGTTTAGTGCGAGAGTTAGTTGCAAAAGAACACTGGAATTACCCTGAACAATTGGCGCAGCAGGTGAAGCAATTACAGATTCCTTTAACTGGTTTTCGTCCGATTGAAGAAGCCATTAGTTGTGCTGGCGGTGTGCGCCGTGAAGGCCTAAGCTCGCAGCTACAATTAAAATCCAATCCCGCCGTTTTTTTATGTGGGGAAATGTTGGACTGGGATGCACCCACAGGGGGCTACTTACTCACTGCATGTTTTGCAACCGGACGCGCCGCGGGTGAGGGTGTGATGCAGTATTTGAATGTGGCAAAAAAATCGCCATAAGCGATGCAACTGAAAATCAGCTGTGCTAATTTGAATAAAAAATTCAAGGAGCATCATGATGTCGGATCTTCAGCAGTATGTGGGCAGCTGCCTGTGCGGTGCAGTGACTTATCAAATTGATGGGCCGATTGGCGATATTATTCAATGCCATTGTCAAAAATGTCGCAAGGCCAATGGAACGGCATATGCAACCAATGCACCGATTGCTAAGGCGGATTTTAAACTGACCTCTGGTCAGGACGTTGTGAAAAAATATGCGTCGAGTGCAGGCACAGAGCGCTGTTTCTGTGGCAACTGTGGTTCACCTCTTGTCAGTATTAAAGCTGACACCCCTGAGTTTTACCGTTTGCGGATCGGCACTTTAGATACCCCGTTACAGCAAAAGCCGACGCAGCATATTTTTGTGGCGTCTCAAGCCGAGTGGGACAACATTTGTGATGCATTACCACAATATGCTGAACGCCCATAGTTAGAATAGATATAAGTAAAAGGGATCATCGGATCCCTTTTCTTTGTCTGCGATTGAGTTAGTAGCCTGTCGACATCGTATCTTGAGCTTTAGGATACTGCGACTGCCAGTGTTCAAGCTGCTCTTGAGCATGAATGAGCTCACCGAGGCCTTTCACGTTGTCATGTGGTGCTGCGGCTTTATCTTGGATGATTTTGGCTTGGTTATCCCAATATTGGTACATCAGAGTTTGAATGTAGCGTCCTTGTTCTGTTTTTAGATCCAGCTCTTTCAGCATATTCAGTGCAGACTGAATATTGTCTTGTTTGCGTGTTTTTGCAAATTCATCCGAGAGCGTACCTGCCTCACGCATTTTCATGAGTTCATCTTCCATTTCATCACTCATGCTACTAAAGCGCTGGTCATAGTCGACCAAGAGCGCAATATCGTGTGGATCATTTGCTGTTTTTGCAAAACTTTTGACAGGTTCAGAGCTGAGTTCTTGCAGAATTTTATCATCGCTCGAAAGAGTGTCTTGCTCAGCAGATTCATTGGCTTTGTTACAGCCTGTGAGGATTAAGCTACTACCTAAAAGAAGTGGCAGTAGAATCTGTTTCAATGAAAGAGTATGTGGGTTCATATCGGTGTCCTATTATTCTGCTATTTTTTGAAAGTGATAGGCATAGGTGATGTAAGGAAAACTGATTTCGTCTTGTGGCTGTTTACCCGTGTACTGCAACACAATTTGTTCAAACTGCTGTTTTAAATCCTGTTGTTGTTCGAGTGGCATTGCGGCAATAAAGCTGGTCGAAAGTAGGCGTTTTGAGACCACTTGTTCTACTGTACCTGTTTGCTGCTGTGCAAACTGATGCAGGCTTTTGAGCTGAAATAAGTGTTGATGTTCAAAGACTTTTTGCCATAGTCCACTATGATAGCGCGGGGTATCTCCTTCTAAAGGAGCAAGTCGATCTGCGAGTGCATTGACCCAGTCGACTTGAGTGTCGCGTTGATTCCAGACCAAGCCCAAATGCCCTTGCGGTTTTAGGACACGATAGATTTCTTTTAAACTGTCCAGATTGGCAAACCAGTGGAAGGCCTGCGCAGATAAAACTGCATCGATACTTTGCGATGGTAGGGGAATATGGTCACTAAAGGCTTGTAAAGTTTCCACCTGCGGGTAAGCCAGTTTGAGCTGAGCTAACATTTCGGTAACAGGTTCGATGGCAGTGAGCTGTCCACTATGCGGAATCAGATAAGGCAGAAACTTACCTGTGCCCGAAGCAAGATCGATTACATGTGAATTGGCGTTTAAATGCAGTTGCTCGGTGAGCCACGCATGGATCTCTTGTGGATAACTTGGACGCACTTGTTGATAAAGTTCAGCAGCTGCGCTAAACCCGTGTTGTGCCGCAGGATGGAGTAATTGTGTCATATTTTGCGCTTTTTTATCTGCTCTGCATCTATAAAATAACACATTTGGTTCGATGAAATCGCTTATGCTGTATGGAACGAACATGACCTCACTTTATAGGAATGAAATCTCTCAGCATGGACATGGCGAAACAAATTATTTTTGAAGACGAACAGATTCGTGTCATTTTTTTACAGGGTTCATCGGACGAACTTATTTTCTCTTTTGGCGACCTGATTACCCGTGCAAAGGGAACGTCGATCAATGCAGAAAAGTCGCTAGCCAAGTTTGGCTTTAATGTGGTTGGCATTATGCCAAAACAAAAGTCATGGTTTCCAGAGTCTTCGATGTTAGCGATGTTGGATGCGATTCGCGCTTGGATTGCACCCTTTCAAACCCGTATTGCCTATGCAGGGTCAATGGGTGGTTATGCTGCGATTAAATACTCTAAGCTGCTTCAGTTTAAGCGCGTGGTGGCCTTGGTGCCGCAGTATTCGATTGACCCTGAACAGGTGACGGATAACCGCTATAACATGTTCTATCAGCCTGAGCTGAACCATGATATGCAGGTACAGGCGAAGGATGTCTCGGCAGAGTGTGAATACATTGTTATTTATGACCCTTACTGCCCTGAAGACCGTGCGCATTATGAAAAATTACAAACGGTCGTGCCGAATCTGAATACCCTGAACTTACCTTTTACAGGGCATGATGCGATTGCGGTTTTAGCCAGTTCAGATTTGTTACACGATTTTTTACGTCATGAGTTTGATGCGCCATATTTTTATAAAAAAATTCGTGAAGTGAAAAAGAACAGCAAGTTTTACTACCGTAAAGTGATCGAAAACTTGTTGCCGCGTCATCGTTTTTCTTTAGGGCGGATTCTGAAAAATAATGAGCTTGAGTTAGATGGTCAATTTTTTGATAGCAAACTCAAACAAAGCATTATTCGAGAGTTACTCAGCAATCGACAAGTGAGCCAGACGGATCTGCTGAAACTGGGCATTCAGGTCAACTTGCCGCAAGAAAATAGCTGTCAGTTGATGGATAGTTTTGGACATGGTTTAGTGTTCAATATGATCAGTCAGAAGATTGAAAGCTATGCACCAGATGCCATTGCGTTGAATCATAAGTTTCTGTTGCCGATTTTTGCCAAGGGCAATGGACTGGTCCACATTTACTATAATGACATGCGCTATACCGTGGTGATGAATGACCGTCAGATGATGAAATTGGTGCATGAACAAGCCGAATTGAGCGCTGGAATGCATCCATTGTTAATGAAAAAATATAGTGATTATTATCTGATTAGCTATAAGCAGTTTAACTTTAGCTGTGATGAATATGGTGGCTTTGATTTGGTCGAGGATATTCCAGAAACAGCGCAGTTTTTGGTGTCAAGCGATGCTGAATCAGATGTGTTCCTGTGATTTATTCATATAGGGCTTTGGTCTAAGGCCAAGCGCTTGTTTTGCGTCCTATTTGGTTTAATATGAAAGTATTGTTTATCTTTTAAACAATACGGATAAAGATCAAATAGGGTGGAAGCAATGCAAAGACATTGGTCGGCTGTATTTATAACATTACTGTTTATTTCAACATCACAAAGCGTACTGGCACAAAGTTTAGACCCAGCCTATCTGACATTCGGTGGTGGCCTGATTCTCTTACTGATCCTGACGTTTTATGTGATTAAACAGATCAGTATTTCTATTCGTATTCATCGTAATAAGCCCGTTAAATAGCGGGCTTTTTTCTGTGTGTTGCGGCTATTTTTAGGTGGTCAAGACAGTGTTTACGTTGAAAAATGGGGCTGAGTTGGTTTAAATAAGCGCTCTATCATTATGCAGAACAACTGGACGTGAGCAATGAAAGCCGTATTTTTAGATTATGCATCCTTAGATAAAAATGATTTGGACTTTCAAGCACTGCATGCTGTTTTTGATGAACTAATCCTTTACCCAAGTACCGATGCTGAGACACTTGTCGCCCGTGTACAAGATGCAGATGTGATTATTAGCAACAAAGTAATGCTGGATGCCGATACCCTAAAACAATGCTCTCAGTTAAAGTTGATTTTAATCTCTGCCACTGGCACCAATAACATCGATTTGCAGCAAGCCAAAGCGCAAGGTGTTGTGGTGTGTAATTGTCAGGGTTATGGCACGGCAGCGGTGGCACAGCACACTTTAATGTTGATGCTCAACCTGGCAACCTCATGCTTGCAATACGACCGTGCAGTGCAGCAAGGTGAATGGAATAAAGCTTCGCAGTTTTGCCTACTGGACTACCCAATTATTGAACTTTCCGGCAAGACCTTAGGTATTTTAGGGTATGGCGAATTGGGGCAGGCAGTGGCTAAACTCGCTGAAGCCTTTGGCATGCGAGTTTTAGTGGGCAATTTGCCGAACCGTCCACATACTGACTCAACACGAGTGGGCTTTGATGACTTGCTGGCGCAATCGGATTTTGTCAGTCTGCATTGTCCATTAACCGATGACACACGTGACCTGATTGATGCTCAAGCTTTCGCAAAAATGAAAAAAAGTGCCTTTTTAATTAATTGTGCACGTGGCGGAATTGTCAATGAAGCAGCTTTGGCAGATGCGTTAAAACAGGGTGAAATTGCGGGTGCTGCAACTGATGTATTGACCGTTGAGCCGCCTAAAGAGGGTAATATTTTATTGGATGCTCGTTTGCCGAATTTAATCATTACTCCGCACAGTGCGTGGGGCAGTGTCGATGCACGTCAACGCATGGTGCAGCAGTTGGTCGAAAATGCTCAAGCTTTTCAAGCAGGGCAGCCAATCCGTCGGGTGGATTAAAGCAAATAATGACAACGAAAAGCCCTTCAATTGATGGGCTTTTTTGATATTAAAGCTTAGTCACTTTAATTTCTTCTTCTACTTGAGCAGGTGTAAAGGAAGACGGTGCTTGGGTAATCGTGGGTTCATTCTTTGTTTGTGGTGCGACAGGCTGTGGAGATGAGGCTGAAGGCGCTTGAACCGCAGGAGCATCTACGGGTGCAGATGAAGGTTGACTCAAGCTGCCTTGGTAAATGGGGGCGGGTTGATCCGTTTGACCAGTAATCACTTGCTTGGTTTCATGCAGCCTTTTATTCACACTTTGGGTGACTTGCTGTCCTGTTTCTTTGGCTTGTTCTGCGGTGTTATTAGTGATGGTTTTTGCACTGTCCAAAGCTTGGTGTGCAGAAGGGCGAATTTTTTGGATGCCTTTTTCTGTTGCAGTCCCGACTTTTTCCGCCGTGTTAATCACACCTTCTTGAGTTTTATAAGCCCAGACATGAAAGATGTTGGGGTTTTTACCATAGGGTGTAATTGGCTTTTGCGCTTGCTGAGTGGTGGTTTCTGTTTGTGCCCATACACCTGCTGTTGTCATTAAAAGAGCGCAGAATAGTGTTGTTTTCATCATGTTCATAGAGCAGTGTACCTCTTGGGCTATCGTGCATAAATCAGCGTTTTAGCATAAAGCCTCTTTGTGTGAATTTCATGTGCTTGGTTGTAAACAAGCGTAGTGTGCAAACGTATATAGCTAAAAAAGAGCCCAGCATGTGGACTCTTTCAACTCTGGAGGAGTTTAACTTCTACTTCGCGCCAACGGCAGCATCGGTCGATGAACCGACTTTGGCTTTAGCAACAGGTGTATCTAATTCCACTTGAGCCTGCCCATTTACGCCAGCACGTTTAGGTTGACCACTGACAGCCTGCTTAGTTTCCTGCCATTTTTGTTTGGTCGCTTGTTGGCCTTGTTTCGCTTTATCTGCTATATAGTGACCACTTTTTTTGGTGTTATGCTCAACAGACTGTTTAACGTCACCTGCCTTATCTTTTACGACAGCAGATTTTTCAGCTGAAAATTCTTTGGTGTCTTGCCATTTTTCTTTGCTGAATGCTTTGGTTTTGTCGACACCATGCTCAACCGTTTCTCCTGTAGCATGTGCGGCATGTTTGACATCATGTTTTAAGTTTTGCAATACGCTTGGCTGCGAGGTTTGAACTTGAACATTGGCCGATGTATTGGCTGCGGTATTTGCAAATAGGGAAGTGGAGGCTAAAAGTGCAGTGGTTAAAGCCGAAGCGGTGAGTGTCTTTGTTAAAACTTTCATCTTTGATTTTCTACCTCTTATGACAGAACCCGATGAGGAGTTCAGAACAGCAGTCATCATAGACAGAAATGAGCTTAAAAATAGCGTTTGATATGAAAGTCGCACAATGCGGCAACAGCGCATGAACAATGGGCTGAAAATTGTGTCGTTCAGTTAATTCATTAAAATTATGTAAGTTTATGCGTGGTCGTTGTTTTAAATGTAAAGAATATGGAGACTGGTATTGAAGTAAAGGACATGAAGCGAAAGGCATTTGAGAGAAAGTCATCACTGATGTTGCACCAGTGATGACGATTTGCTTAGTTACATTGCGCTAAGGCTTCTTTTGCAAAGTGATTACGTAGTGCGAGGAAGTTTTTCTGTACTTCTGCATCGTGTAATTCAAATTTGGTTGCTGTGCTTGTGCCATCGAGTGCAAAGGTTGCTGAGCCACCTGTGATGAGGGTGTAGTCACGGAACGCCCACTGTTCTACGACTTTGCCCGCTTTGAGGTTGCCAGTAAATTCGATGACGCATTTGTCTTCAAATTTGGTCAGTTTTGCTTTGTTATTGGTTGTGTCTGGATAGACTTCAATATCTTGGACTTCTTGTAATACACCCGCTGTCAACTGTGGAATTGTTGGTTGAGATGTACATGCTGTAATAGAAAGGGCAGCAAAAGTAGCGAAAAGTACAGTTTTTAATTTCATAAGGTTCGTTCTTGTTGCGAGTTGTTAGGTTGAGTATAGGGAATTGAATTTGGATTGGCTATAGTTCTACCATTTTATGTATTAAATGAAATAGCTAAGTTTTATAAGGGATTTAAATAAGTTTAGTTATATGAAAATATCACTTTGGGGGAAGTTAAAAATTTCTTTATTTAATAAATTAGAAAGAGAAGAAATTGTTGGAAAAATTAATTCTCAATCATTTCGAAAGTTTTTTCTCCCTGATTTAATTGAATCAATATTTTTTCCCCTTTTGTCGTTGGTTCAATTTTGAGTAAAAATATACCGCTATTAAGTACTAAATCATGAAGATTCTTAAAGCCGTATTCAATTTTGATCTTTTTATTAGCATCTGGAAATTTTTTTACTAATTGATGAAGCTATTGTTGTAAGAGAAATCCATCCATTATTTTTTGTATTGTTATTGATTAATATTTGAATTTCTTTATAAATCTCATCACTAGGAAAAATAAAATGAGTTTTAAATAGATTAGATTGCATGAAGGATATTTGAGTATCTATACCTTTTTGTGCCGTCAAACAATATTGCTCAAATCGATCTAGAAATGGTTTATGCTTTTTTTCTAATTCTAATAAGAAATCTATAGCTTGTTGGCATTCAGCTAGTTTGGATAAATTGAATTTTTCTTGAAAGTGGTGTGTTAGAAAATTGCGATCTGTTACAAACTCTTGTAGTTGGGAGTTAAGTTCTAGATGACTATTTTCAGATAAATTAAATGAAAATTTCATATCAATACGTAATGTATTTGTCCCTTCTTTAATAAGCTGATCTTCTTCAACAGAATCAAGCAGAAATAGAGAATTTAATGCTTTTGTGCTTAATCCACCTAAAGTTTGGTTTCTAACGGGTGGCCCGATAACTAACGGTGAATTTTTATTTTCAAGGATGATAGTACGATTGAGCTTTAGTAAAGACTTTAATCTCATTTCTACAGTCTGAAAGCGAATTAAGTGCTTTCCAAGTAGTAAAAATATTTTATCTCTTAATTCTTCAGTATTTTGCATTGCTATTTCTAATGAATAATAAAAAAACCCGCTCTAAAGCGGGTTTTTAGCATCAATGAAAGCTTAGTGCTGCAACACTGAAATATCTGCAACACTGGTAAACAAGTCACGTAACTGAACCAGTAAACGTAAACGGTTAGCTTTCAACTCTGCATCATCTGCCATCACCATCACACCTTCAAAGAAGGCATCAATTGGCGCACGTAACGCAGCTAACTTAGAAAGTGCTTCGGTGTAGTCTTTCGCAGCCAATAATGGCTCAACCACAGGAGTAATGGCTTGAAGTTCTGCGAATAATGCTTTTTCAGCATCTTCAACCAATTTCGCTTCAACTACCGCACCTTCAGGAGTCGCTTCTTTCGCAAGAATGTTGGCAACACGTTTGTTTGCCGCTGCAAGTGCAGCCGCTTCAGGCAATTCACGGAAGAATTGGACAGCTTTTATGCGCTTGTCAAAATCTAATGGGAATGTTTGAGGTGTATAAGGCAATTCAGATACAGCTAAGATAGTATCGACAGAAATTCCTTGATCTTCATACATTGCACGATAACGACCAGTTAAGAATTGATAGGTTTCTCTGAAAGTTTTTACAGGATCCGCAATTCTATTTTCAAGTTCATATTGCTTAATTGCTGGCTTAAGAAGATCATCAAGGCTGCAATCAATTTCATTTTCAATAATTAATCTAAGAATACCAATCGCAGAACGACGTAATGCAAACGGGTCTTTAGAACCTGTAGGTAATTGACCAATACCAAAAATACCTGTGAGCGTGTCTAAACGGTCGGCAAGGGCAATGGTTGTGCCTGTCTTGGTTTGTGGTAATACATCACCCGCAAATTTCGGCAGATACTGTTCACCTAAAGCTTCAGCCACTTCGTCATTTTCGCCTTCAAGACGTGCGTAGTAAGTACCCGCAATACCTTGAAGTTCTGGGAATTCGCCAACCAATTCAGAGGTTAAGTCACATTTTGCAAGTAAAGCAGCTTTTTCTGCATCTTGCGGATTTGCACCCGTAATTGGCGCTAAGGCAACAGCCAGTTTGGCAATACGTTCAGATTTGTTCCACAGTGTACCCAACTGTGCTTGGAAAACCATATTGGCTAATTTTTCTTTACGAGATGCAAGCGGTTGTTTTTGATCTTGTAAGAAGAAGAATTCTGCATCAGACAAACGAGGGCGTACAACTTTCTCATTCCCTTCAATGATTTGAGTTGGATCTTTAGACTCAATATTTGAAACAGTAATGAAGTAAGGTTGAAGTTTATTGTCAGCATTCACCAAACAGAAATACTTCTGATTGTCTTGCATCGTCGTGATCAACGCTTCTTGAGGCACAGCAAGGAAGCGCTCTTCAAAGCTCGCACGAAGTGCAACTGGCCATTCAACCAATGCGGTTACTTCATCACGTAAATCAGCAGGAACGATGGCAATTGCATTCACTTCATCCGCAAGTGCTTTAACTTGCTGGTCAATGATGGCTTGGCGTTCTTCAAAGTTCGCTACAACTTTTGCAGCACGAAGCGCATCTAAGTAAGCATCTGCATTGGCTAAAGTAATTGCTTCAGGTGCATGGAAACGATGACCATAAGTTACATTACCTGCTTTATGATCCTGAATGGTTGCATCAACCACATCATTGTCTTTTAACAATACAACCCATTTTACAGGACGAACGAATTCAGTACGGCTTGCCGCAGAACGCATGCGTTTTGCAATTGGAAGGTTATCTAAAGCAGTTTGTAAAATTTGTGGCAGTAAAACATCAAGGCTTTGACCTTTGACATCTTTTAAATAACAAACTTTTTCAACTTTACCTGCTTGGAAAGTTGAAACTTGATCCGCGGTAATGCCTTGACCACGCATAAAGCCTTCAAGTGCTTTGGTTGGCTTACCTTCAGCATCATAAGCAGCTTGTACAGCAGGGCCGTCAAAACGTTTTTGAGTATCTGCTTGAGCACCATCGACATTGATAATTTTCAATGCCAAACGACGAGGTGCTGCATAAGCTTCGATAGAATCAAAAGCCAAGCCTGCATCTTTTAAGCCTTTTACGGTTTCAGCTTGCAATGCATCACGTAAAGTCTTTAAGCTTTTTGGTGGAAGTTCTTCACAGCCAAGTTCAAATAAAACTGTATGTTTAGACATTATTTGTTCTCCGCTGATTTTTCTGCTTGAGCCGCTTCTGCTTCAACCTGAGCTTTCAGTTGCGCTAAAACTTCATCACGTAAATGTGGTTCTGCCATTGGGAAACCAAGCTTGGCACGCGCAGCCACATAACTTTGCGCAATTGAACGCGCCAAAGTACGTACACGTAAAATATAGCGTTGACGCTCAGTCACAGAAATCGCACCACGTGCATCGAGCAAGTTAAAGCTGTGTGATGCTTTAATCACTTGTTCATACGCAGGCAGTGGAAGTTCAGCTTCCATTAAGCGAGTTGCTTCAGCTTCATAGAAATCGAATAATTCAAACATTTTTTCAACATTTGCATATTCAAAGTTATAGGTCGATTGTTCCACTTCATTTTGATGGAATACATCGCCATAAGTCACAGTACCAAACTGACCTTTGGTCCAAACAAGATCGTAAACAGAATCGACACCTTGTAGGTACATGGCCAAACGCTCAAGACCGTAAGTGATTTCACCTGTTACTGGGTAACATTCAACACCACCAACTTGTTGGAAGTAAGTAAACTGAGTCACTTCCATACCGTTGAGCCAAACTTCCCAACCCAAGCCCCATGCGCCAAGCGTTGGAGATTCCCAGTTGTCTTCTACGAAACGAATATCGTGAGTAAGGGTGTCGATACCAATCGCTTCTAAGGAGTCTAGGTAAAGCTGTTGGATATTGTCTGGGTTTGGTTTCAGTACTACTTGGAATTGGTAATAGTGTTGCAAACGGTTTGGGTTTTCACCATAACGACCGTCTTTAGGACGACGTGACGGTTGAACGTATGCTGCGTTCCAAGTTTCAGGCCCAAGTGCGCGTAAGAATGTTGCAGTGTGGAATGTTCCTGCACCCATTTCCATATCGTAAGGTTGTAAAATGACACAACCTTGTTCAGCCCAGTAGTTTTGTAAGGCAAGAATTAAGCCTTGGAATGTATCAATATGCGATATGGCGCGACTCATGGTCATCCACTTAAAATTAGATAAAAATTGTGCTCAATTATAAGGATTTTGTGGGGGAGTGGCAAAGGCTCTATTTATTTTTCAGCACTTAATTTTATATTTGCTAAAATGGCTTAGTACGACCTGCACACAGTAAGTCGTGATGAATTTCGCATAAACATTCATCATGCCAACCATAATGAATATCTTTGCATATTTGGTGGGAAATATTTTTTGAGTATGCCAATGTTTCTAAATGAGTATGAAGATCAAGGGCTAACATAACAAAATGGGTCTAGGGATAAGGCCATTTGGCATGATTGTCAAAGTGAGAAACTGAATTTCCAAGTGACAATTCAAGTGTTAATAATTCATTTAAGCAGTCGCAGATTTCAAGTTTTTCAGTCATTTTTTATTCTTTTCATAAATTATCCAATAATAAGGTGATGATGCATGGTGCAGTAAGCATCTGTATGCCAATTAGAATGCATATCTCGATTAACCTGAGCTTGAACATTTGGGTGTTGGGGAAAATTAAGATTTTTTAAATGCAGAGATTGTTTTAGATAAATCAAATGGCTCTCTTCTTTAGGCCATTTTGCATGAGTATCGTAACCAGAGATTTTGTTGCCTTGTTTCACTTCAAATTGAATCAGGGCAATTAGGCATTCACATAAACCTAAAGTTTCAAGGTGATCTTCATATTTGAATTTTCCCAAGACGTGTACCTTTCTTCTTAGAAAAATGAAACTCTTGCGCTAAATATAGACTTTGCTGATAACAATTGAAATAACAAAATTGATATCTCTAAGATGTAAAATAGATGCATCTTATTGCTGAGACCGCGTATAATTTTGCACTGGTTAAGTGCGCAAAAGTAGAAGGGCGGCTGTGTTTCATATGCAACTTGAATGGTTAAATACCTTAAAACCGAATTTTAAAGTGTTACCGCTAAAGGAAAGAATGCTCTGTGGTTTAGGTGCATTGTTGGGATTAGCACTGTCTTCACTCATAAGTTGGTGGCTTTTGGGTGGGATCAATGCATGGTATATCGCCCCGATGGGTGCGTCCTCGGTGTTGCTTTTTGCCGTACCAGCCAGTCCTTTGGCTCAGCCATGGAATATTGTGATTGGGAATACGATTGCAGCCGTCATTGGGGTGACCTGCGCACTCTATATTTCAAATTTGACCGAAGCATTTAGTATTGCTGTGGCTTTGTCGATTATTTTGATGATGACGACAGACTCTTTGCATCCACCGAGTGGTGCTGTGGCAATTACAGCGGTGTTGGGAGGAGAGACGGTACACGAGCTGGGTTATCAGTTTGTGTTTTATCCTGTTCTACTTAACTCGATCCTGCTTCTCGTGATTGCGATAGTGTTCAACCGATTGCTCGGGAAACAATACCCAACCGTGGCGCAAGTCAATACGCGTAGCACCGACCCGACCCCAACCCAGAAGGTCACGATTCAACCTGAAGATATTCATCAAGTTTTAGCCCAAGAAACACAGTTGCTCGACATCAGTGAATATGATTTACAAAAACTGATTTTAAAAGCTCAAGCGCAGGCCGATACTCGCTTTCATATAGACCTACGTTGTCGGGACATTATGAGTAAAGATGTCCTCTGTTTATATGAAGATGAAGACATTCAAGTCGCTGTGGAAAAATTTAAACAGGTCAATCTGATGAGTTTACCTGTGTTAAATCGAGCTGAACAAGTTTGCGGCACCTTAGCTTTATATGAAGTGGTCGAGTGGTTCCAAAAGGCAACGGATTTGCGTACCTCTTGGCAAGATCAAGTCAAGCACATTATGAAACGTCAAGTGGTCACGGTACAGCCGGATCAAGAACTACAAGATTTGATCCCGTACTTTGTTGAACGTTCTTTTAACTATATTCCTGTGGTTGAAAACAAGGCTTTGGTCGGCATCATTAGCCGTGCTGATATGATTGCAGCGTTGTATCGTCTGTTGCAACATCGCTAAGTCATGTGAGTGTCGTAGGCAAAAAAAAGCTACGACATTTTGGGGGAAGTGGTCGTAGCATAAAAAGAAACTTTTTTGAGACGAAAGATGTGCGCTTATGGGTTGCGATGATCTGGATTAACGGTACGCATCGTATTGCTATAACCTGATCGAGCCTGTGGAGAATGCTCGATTTGATCTTTTTGTTTCGGCATCACCAACCAAAGAATCAGGTAAACCAAAATTCCAGGGAATGCTGCACTTAACAGTGAAATGGTGATGAAAACAATACGAAGTAAATTTGCGTTCCAACCAAAACGTTCAGCAATACCACCCATCACACCAGCAATCATGTTTGAGCGGTTTGAGCGATATAAACCAACATTGGCCATCTAGGTCTCCTTAAAAATTAAAATCTGAGTGGCTTTATGCACTCATAATTTAAAAATGGAGATGGAATTAAGTTTTTAAAGGTGACGGAGCTAATTAAAAAGTAAAGTTATGTAAAGAGATAAAAGCTAGGGTTTTGATCAGGACTAAAATGTGCTCTATTTGGCGTTGAGCCGGCTGCTTAAAGTCAGCAAGTCATTTGAATCCGAGAAAAAACCAGAGGTCAGGATGGATATTCGTGATGGTTATGGAGATTAATCACGTGCAGGAAGTGAGTGTGGAATGAAGTTGAAACGAAAGCATCAGGGTTTGATTGGCGCATTACTGCAAGGAGCGGTGGGGCTAATCGGTGTATCGTTAGCTGGCTGTGATGGTGGGCTGTCGGAGGCGTCACAACAACATGAAAATAGCACGGTAGAGGATGCTGCTGTTACGGCTGAGTCGGGGAAGAAGCTGACTGAGGTGGCAGGGCGGGCAACCATGCAAGATGATTCGGAGTATGCACCTCGTAAGCTGGATATTGGTGAACAGCAGTTTATTGGGCGTTATCGCACACAAATTCAATGTGATGGTTATTTTTTCCCTTGTGAAACGGGGAAGGCTGATTTTATTCTCAATTTTTTACCTGATGGTACAGTGCATCGTAGCATTGTACGTTTGGGTAAGGTCTTTTCGGAAAAACAACGCCCTGGCTTTTCAAACTTAAATTATCGCCGTGATACGTGGACCATGAATAAAGAGCGAACAGAGCTGATCGTGCATCGTAAAGAGGGGATTAATTTTTATTATCGCGTGGTGGATTCGCAAACGCTACACATGGATTTGGATAAAAGTAATAATCTAGATGCCACTAACCAAAAATTGTATGCACGAGGTTTTCCGAAATTAGAGCGTGCGTATACATTAAAGCGTGAGCCTAATTCATAGTTAAAATGGAATTGGCAAAGCAACAGAATAAGACTGAAGAATAAAAATAGTGAAGAAATGAACAGCGTGCGAATTTATGACTTAAATAGTGTGTCGCTAAATAAATGTCATATCAATGCAATTAAAGAGGATTTAAATAAATGGTGGGTCGTCCGCGATTCGAACGCGGGACCAACGGATTAAAAGTCCGCTGCTCTACCAGCTGAGCTAACGACCCTGAGCAAGGTGTGCGAAAGAGTATTCGCTGAAAGTTTAAAAAAGAAATTTTTAAAGCATTCGAACCTGAGCAGGTTTGTAAAATTAGATTTTACAAGAAAGATGGTGGGTCGTCCGCGATTCGAACGCGGGACCAACGGATTAAAAGTCCGCTGCTCTACCAGCTGAGCTAACGACCCATCAAGGGTATCAAAGGAATGGTGGGTCGTCCGCGATTCGAACGCGGGACCAACGGATTAAAAGTCCGCTGCTCTACCAGCTGAGCTAACGACCCATATCATTTGATGGAGCGTATTGTAGCAAGATATGCATCGAGCGCAAGTAAAAAATCGCAAACTTGTTGATGTTTGATTATAAATACAACAAATTTGCGATTAGGTAGCTAAAAAACAAGCAATTCGAGTTTAGAAACGATATTGATAGGCTTGAATGTTATCAAAGACTTGTTGCGTTAAATCTGCATAGGCACTGCTGTTGGGTAATAGGACCAGCAAGCGTTCATCCGTTTTTTTCGGGTCAAAGGCTTGTTCTTTGAGCTTGTTCTTTTGGTATTTAAAGGTTCCTGTAGTTTCAACTTGCTTCTGTACGCGTAAGAAAACGGGTACAGCATAGGCAGGCAGACATTTTTTAAAGCTCACGAGCATTTGGGCTAAATCCTGCTCATTCAGTTCAGCGCCGTCTGCCAGTGTAATCGCAGCCATTCCCGCACGACCATTGGTGTTTGGAATTTCAACACCATACACTACAGCTTCGGTGATTTTGTCATATTCACTGACCATATTTTCAACTTCAGTCGTGGACACATTTTCGCCTTTCCAGCGGAAGGTATCGCCTAAGCGGTCGACGAATTGGGCATGACGGAAACCAATGTCGCGGACTAAGTCCCCTGTGTTGAAATAAGCATCACCAGACTTGAAGACATCTTTAAGAATCACTGACTTATTTTTTTCAGGGTCTGTATATCCATCAAAAGGGGAGCGGCGGGTAATTTTACCAATCAATAAACCAACTTCGCCTTTTTTGACTTTGATACAGCCACCTTTGGCATCATAAATAGGCGCATTTTTTTCTTTATCAAACTGGATAATGGCATAAGGCGTGGGTGAAAAGCCGACAGTGTTGTCAAAGTTAAATACATTGCTAAAGCCGACATTGCCTTCACTCGATGCATAAAGCTCTAAAATTTCTTCAATACCAAACCGCTGTTTGAATTTGTCCCAAATATTCGGACGCATGCCATTGCCGATCATTTTGGTGACACGGTGGCCTTTTTCTAAATCTGAAGGTGATGCATCCATGAGGTAGCGACATAACTCACCCACATAGCCTATGGCAGAGGCATCGAACTTTTGCACATCTTTCCAAAAAGCAGAAGTGGAGTATTTACGGCGTAAAGCCAAGGTGCCAGCACCTGCAATCACACCACACCAACACACCACAATGCCTGTTGCGTGGTACAGCGGCAGGGTGACATACATCACATCGTCTTTACCGAGGTTGAGTACGTGCCCGTAGGTGCCATAAGCCAACGTCCAGCGGCTATGTGTGAAAATAACGGCTTTAGGTAGACCGGTTGTGCCTGAGGTATAAATATAAAACAAGCCATCTTTACCCAGCACACTGTGTGTGGTTGGGGTGTTGAACTTGGCAAAGGCATCAATTTTTTCAGCAAGATTACTGAAACCTTGTGGTGCAAGGCCTGCAACTTTTTGGGTTTCTTGGTCGGCAAACCAATAGAAACGATCCGCAGTGAGATTTAGATCATGACGGATGTCATCAACTGCGGCACGACATTCTTCACCCACGATGACTGCAATAGGTTTGACCAGATTAATACTATGCGCCAGCACTTTACCGACTTGCGAGGTATTGACTAAAGCCGCAGTAACGCCAATTTTGGCAAGTGCAATCACGGTTGCAACCAATTCAGGACGGTTTTCAATCATCACTGTGATGACATCACCCTTTTTTGCCCCGATGGATAAAAAATAATGCCCGATTTGGTTTGCCCATTCGTTGAGGGCTTGGTAACTAAATTTTTGCTCTTCAAAAAGCAAGGCCATACCGTGAGGGTTGCGCTTCACTGCTTTTTCAAAAGCAATTCCGAGGCCTGCTGGAGTGTTTGGGGTACGTAAATATGCTTGCTTTAATCCACTGAGTAAGTTGGGAACTTTACTGATGAATTGAGGAAGTTTTGCTGCAACGTCAGTAATACCAATGAGGTCATGTGATGGGTGTTGGCTCATATGAATCCTAATTATTTTATGCAATCCAATGCGTTTGAATAGTGCTCAGTTTCTACACTTGTTCTTTTAATCGTTTCGGTCTAGTGCAATCAACCTAATCTGACGAAAATAACAAAAAAACCTAGCCACTGACATGACTAGGTTTTTAAAATTTACAACTCTAGGGTGAATTACGACTCAGTCGGGCTCGCTTTTTTCGGTGGACGACCACGTGGACGACGTGGGCGAACTGGCTTGTCCGAGTCTGATTTGTCTGACTCATCCGCAGCTATGTCCGCTACAGTTTCAGTTGCTTCTGCTTTTTCAGCTTGCTTTGACGCTCTAGGCGCTTTGGCTTGAACTGGAGCAACTACGACTTCCACTTCTTCTTCAACCGCAGTTACATCAGCTGAGCTTTTCACTTCACTGCTTTCAACGGCAATAAGTGCTTCGCTTTTTGTTACAAGAGCAGGCTCGTTTTCCTCTGGAGTTACAGCAGGCGCAGCTTCAGCAGCAGGTGTTTCTGCAACAATCGCTGTTTCAGGCGCTGACGACTCAGCAACAGGTGCCGTTTCGCGTGCTTGTTTAGCTTGTTCAGCAGCAAGTTTAGCTAAGCGACGACGCTCACGCGGGTCATTTGCAACACGTTGTTCAGACACAGGTGCAGGCGGTGTCAGGTCCAATACTGGAACTGGCTCTGCTTCAGGCTGCGCTTTTGTGATTTCAACATCACGGGTGACCGGTTTTTTCTCTGCTTCAACAGCAGGCGTTGTCACAGTTTTGCTTAACGTTGCTGCATACTCTTCAGTAAATTTCTGAAGGGCACGGTTGAAGGTTGGAATTAAACCAAACTGCTCAATCAGCACTGAACAGTCTTCACCATAGACATGGCGAATCAAGCTGCTGATGGTGTACTGACCTAAAGTTGGCACCTGTGAAGGTGTGAGTTTAGGTGTTTCAGTTTGCTGTGTGTGTGCAGCGCGTTGTTGGCGACGGCGTTGGCGTGGGTCATTGCTGGCACGTTTTACGCTTTCACGTGGTTTTTGCTCTGCTTCTTGTTCAGCAGGTGCTGCTACAACTTCAGTTGCTTTCTCCTGTACCACTTTCTCAGCTTTTACTTCAACTTCTGCTTTCGCAACAGCCGCTTGCTGAGGCTTGGTTTCGGTTGCAGTGTGTACAGGTGGAGTTAATGCCACGATTTCACTTTGCGCTTGATCGACATTCACCACATGGGCTGTTGTGATCATTTCTTGGCGCGGTGCTTCAATCAACTCAACTTTAACTTGAGGTTCTTGAACCACAGCTGGTGCTGTTTCAGTCGCTTGCTCATTCAGTACACTTGGGTCGCGGTGGCGATTTGGGCGTTCTGGACGAGGTTGGTTACGACGGTCACGACGTGGCATTGCATTTTGCTGTTCGTTTTGAACATCAGTGTTTTGCTGTTGCTCACCGTGTTGGCGACGTGATGAACGCTTGTTTTCACGCGGTTCCTGACGTTGCTGTTCACTGCGTTCTGGACGGTCTTGACGTTGTTGTTCACTGCGCTCAGAACGTTGTTCATGACGGTCTTGGCGTTGTGGTTCATTGCGTTCAGGACGTTGTTCATAACGATCTTGGCGCTGTTGATCTTGACGAGAGACCTGCACAATTTCTTCATGAACTTGGTTGTCATGTTGCGCATTTTGCTCACGTGACTCTTTGTGCTTATTAGGGCGCTTTTTGTTGTGGCGTGTGCCGCGTTCTTCTTTCTCTACATGCTTATCTTCACGGTGTTCAGATTTTGCATGAACAGGTGCAGAGCTCATGTAGACATTATTGCTTGGTGCAACTGGTGCCGCAGCAGGCGTACCAACTTGACCAAACTGACCACGGCTCACTGCACCACCATTCACCATTTGCTCAATGGCAGCAGCAGCATTATTTGCAGAAAATAATTAGGATTCATATGAGCCAACACCCATCACATG
>Ga0115845_100011_pt1 | contig 32505 bp, 31 predicted proteins | sample InSIn1SAF170_2_FD_83859 | JGI IMG/M metagenome (GOLD analysis project Ga0115845, IMG submission 83859) | reverse complement strand
AGGGCACGAAGTTGGTATTTCTAGAAAATTATACTCAAGTTGAGTTCGATAAAGTATTTGGCCATTTAAATGAATATTTAAAAGATAAAGAATTTCTAGTGGCAGACCGTTTAACCGGTGCTGACTTTATGATGGGCTTTGGACTACATGCTTTAGTTTATCATATGGGACAAGGTGAAAATTATCCGCATATCCAACGTTATGTAGCAGGTTTAAGCCAACTACCTAGCTGGCAAGCCGCAGTACAAATTGAACAAAATGGTGTGAAAGGACAAAAATAGCAAGATTGATTTTTTAAAGGCAATTTAGAAAAAGAATCGTGATTGTCAAGTACATCTAGTTATAAAATAAGCTGACACTTATTTAAATTAAACGCCTAATGAATTTCATCGGGCGTTCTCTATTTTAAAGATAAGGAATTACCATTATTTAAGGGCTCTGTTGCACAAACCTATCTCTAAAGGCTTATTCCACAATATAATTCTCAAATGAATAAGCCCACACCTAAAATCTATCGTACAACCAATTGGTCTTCTTATAACAGTGCATTAATAAATCGAGGAAATCTCTCAATTTGGTTTGATCCCAAGACTCAATGGTACGCTCAACCCAAAGGTAAACATGGTCGAAATCAAACTTATTCAGATACAGCCATCCAATGCTGTTTAATGATCAAATCCTTATTTCGTCTTTCTTTACGCATGGTCACTGGCTTTGTGCAAAGTCTCATTCATCTTTGTAGATTAGATTGGACAGCACCAGACTATTCCACCATCTGCAGAAGACAAAAGCATATTGATATTGCAATTAACTATCAAAAAAGCAGTAATGGTCTCCAGCTACTCGTCGATTCTACTGGCTTAAAGTTTCTAGGCGAAGGTGAATGGAAGCGTAAGAAACACCAACCTGAATATCGTCGCCAATGGCGTAAACTTCATATTGGTATAGATGCTGAAACCCTTCAAATACGCGCTATTCAACTCACTACAAATAATGTGAGTGATTCACAAGTGCTTGGTGATTTACTCGATCAGATTCCACAAGATGAGCAGATTGACTCTGTCTATACTGATGGGGCTTATGACACCAAGCAATGCCGTCAAGTAATTGCAGACCGACAAGCACATGCGGTGATTCCGCCAAGAAAAAATGCGAAACCTTGGAAAGATACAAAGATCAGCTCGCTAGAGCGAAATGAATTACTTCGAACAGTTAAACGTTTAGGCAGGACACTATGGAAAAAATGGTCAGGCTATCATCGGCGAAGTTTGGTCGAAACTAAGATGCATTGCATCAAATTATTGGGGGATAAACTCAGTTCGAGAAACTTTCAAAGCCAAGTCAATGAGATGCATGCACGTGTAGCAGTATTAAATAAATTCACAGAGTTAGGCCGACCTCACACCCAAGTTGCCACTTAAATTTGAGTAGATATGGGAAATCTTAATTTTTAAATCTTTGTGCAACAAAGCCACGGCTTAATAAATAAGCCAAAGTTGAAATATATAAACTCTGCTTAAACAATGTATTTTTCGGCTGTAATAACAAATCGAATAGCAAATTCAATTGTTCGGCTAGTCCTTCATCATGAACCACAGCTTGCGGAAACCACGGCATAGTGCCTGCTTCATGAAAAAAATCTTGACTCACCTCTTGGATCATTTCAGGAGTCGGATAAATTGCCCGATAACACCAACCAGTTTCAACAGCAGAAGAACCCGTATGTACCTCATCAGCATTCACTAAAATAATATCGCCTTGCGGTGCAATATGCTGATTTCCTGTGCGCAAAAAGGACTGTGCACCTTCATCAATTAAACCAATGCAATAGCCTTCATGGGTATGCTTTGAAAACTGCGTATGCTGATAAGAGGCTTTTAACATCTCAAGACCATCAAGTTCTTGAACATGATGGTAATTTACAAATTCACTGGGTCTGATTTCGTGCATGAGTTGGCCTCTCCTGAACACTCAGCATACTGCGATTAATGCGGGCCTGAGTGTCATGCAAGCTGTAGGCATGTCAGCGTTAGTGTTTGCAGGTGCGGCACAATTGGTCAGTTTGAGTATGCTCATGACGGGTGCATCTTTACTTAGTATTCTGATCACCGTATTTTTTCTAACCAGTCAGCACTTTATTTATGCACTGAGTTTAAGAGAGGAGGTGAAGCCATGGTCACTTAAAAGAAGACTGAGCATCGGCTTTTTGCTAACCGATGAACTCTACGCCACCGCGATGCTAAAGGAAAAGCCGTCTTATACCTATATGTTGGGTGCAGGATTCAGCTTTTATGTCAGTTGGGTGTTGTTTAGTCTAATGGGTATTTTGCTTGCAAATAAAGTACCTGATCTTTCAACTCTCCACTTAGAATTTTCAATTGTGGTGGTGTTCTTGGTTATGGCGGTGATGCTGATTCAAAATAAGGCCGCAATTTATGGTGTTGTGAGTTCCTCGATCATGGTGCTGATTTTGAGTTGGTTAGAACTCGGATCAGCTATTTTGCTGGCTGGGTTTAGTGGGATGTGGGTTGCTGCGTTTTTTGATCAAGCAGAGGACTAAAACATGACATGGTTATTTGTTTTGAGTTTGACCTGTGTGACTTTTTTTAATCGGTATTTATTTTTAGAGCCAAAAACTCAAATTCGGCTGCCTAAATTTGCGACACGCATGCTGAAATATGCGGCGCCTTGTCTGATGGTTTCGATTTGTTTGCCACTGGTTTTTTTCGAAGGCGGGCACTGGAAAGGGATACTTCAAAATAGTTATTTTTATGGGGCAATTTTTACGTTGTTAATCACTCTTTTGACGAGAAAATTATTGCTTAGTATTTTGCTGAGTTTAGGATTTTTTTATGGTCTGAATCTATTATTCGATTTCTAGCATTTCATCAGCAAATAGGCCCATAAAATACCGAAAAAAGGATAAAAAAGTGTGCGAGCCCGATCTTTTTCATTGCTTTTAAATTTGTGTTGCTCTAAATGCTCACCATTTGCGATTTTTTCTATGTCTATCAAATTGGCGTAGCTTTGATTGTGGAACTAAAAAAGTTGAAAATAGAGCAAATGAGGCGGGGTTTGAGAACTTTAAAGAAATAAGAAGGTTTTCTTTTGAGTTTTGGTTCATAGAATTGACTCAATTATATAAAACAAGCAGGGCAATAGTGAATCTAATATCGCAAAAAATGGCGCTTAATTTACTAGGTAATTCATAAAATCATTTTAATTTGACGAATGCATAAAACTACAGTTCAGGGTAGGCAGAAAAATTGGCTTTGATCAGATAAGAATGAGCTGAAAAAATATTTAATTTTGCTAGTCTTTCACCGCTGTAAAAATGTGAGCGCACTCACTTCAAAAAATCGGATCGATTAGATTTCGCATCTTATTCAAACTAAGTATCTGGGAGGGATCAAATGCTGGAGATCGAGCTGTTTACGATTGTGTAAAACATTAGGTAAAGATAGGACAATAAAAAAGCCACATTACTGTGGCTTTGCTGTCAAATGCGTGCTGTAGGGAAGAATCTTAAGAGTTTGGTCCATCAATACGTTCAATACTGACTTTCGCAGTACCTGCATTGGTAATACCCAGTTGCTTAGCAGCACCATAAGAAAGATCAAGCACGCGGTTACCGTGGAATGGGCCGCGGTCATTTACTTTAACCACAACACTTTTACCATTGGTTTTATTCGTTACACGAATAAAGCAGTTTAGTGGCAAACTACGGTGAGCTGCAGTTAATGCATTCATATCGAATGTTTCACCACTTGCTGTTTTACGACCGTGGAACTGACGACCATACCAAGACGCCATGCCCGTTTGACTAAACTTACGTACTGTATTTGATGCAACAGTATTTAACTTTTCAATCACTGAAGGCTCTTCTTCAGGGATCTCAATTTTTGCAGCGATTGTTTCGCGACGAATTTTATCGCCTGAACGTTCAGTGATTGAAAGGCTATTTAAATTTGAGAAGTGTGAGTTGAAGCCTTGAGCATCTTTATTCAAGACACGCGCAGCTAGGCGAGAGTTATCGTTATCATTGGTAAATGATGACTGAACCATCTCTGCTTGCGATTGGCTCAGCGCGATGGTCGAGGCAATGGCCAGTATATATTTAAGTGAAGACTGCATTTATAAACTCCAAAAGACAATACTTTTTTCTTTAAACTAAGTGGTTGAAAGATAAAAAAACTTGCCTGTTAATTCACTTTTGCAACAACATTTGACGAAATGGATAATATTCATGCAGTCATAAGCATGTCTAGTGTTTAATTAAAATAATGATAAAAACTACATAAACCGAACATTTTTTGGTTAAAAAATAATCAACATTGTAACAAGGTGTGAAAAACGCCGAAATTTACATCATTTTTAAATATATTTTTGTTGACATCTCAAGCTTGAGTAAAAAGCTAGCCTTATCGGCTAGCAATTTCAGCCCCTAATTGCCACACTGCAGTCGCATACATACGGCTCTTGTTATAGGTCGTAATCACTTGAAAGTTAGGGTAAGTAATGTAATAACTTTGCCCATAATTTTCCTGTAGTTGGATCACATTCACCATATCTAAATCATCGATTTTGACAATCGGATTGGTCGGTTGAATGCCCTGATTTTTTAAAACGCCATAAGGTGTCGGTAAAGTTAAATCTTTGGCAATGACCGCTTCAGGATTTGAGCCACTATAGCGGGCTGCGAATCCAATTGGTTGATTACGTTGCCAGCCATGATTTGCTAAATAGTTGGCAATTGAACCAATCGCATCGACTGCTGAATTTCGTAAATCGACATGACCATTGCCGTCATAATCCACACCAAACTTTGGAATATTGCTTGGCATAAATTGTGGGTAGCCCACCGCACCTGCATACGAACCTACAACCGAGTTGGTTGGCACGCCATCTTTATAGCTCCATGCGATTAAAGCACTGAGTTCATCTTGGAAATATTGCTTACGACGTTCGTAACCAAAACCTAAAGTGGCTAAAGCATCACGAGTGACAAAATTACCTTTATTGCTCCCAAAACCTGTTTCCACCCCTAAAATGCCGAGAATGACTGATTGCGGTACACCAAATTGTTGTTCGGCGCGGTTTAAAGTATCTGCATATTGGGCTTTGAAACGGACACCACGTTGAATGGTGCTTTCCGCCATAAAGTTGGTTTTATATTCGTACCACGGTTTACTTTCGCCAGGGCGGTTCATAATGTTGATGATGTTGGGTACATTTTTAGAACCATTCATCGCCCAATCAACTTGTTCAGCAGACAGACCATAATTCTGCATGGTTTTTTGTTTAAAGCTGAAATAGTCAGGATGAGAAGCGAAATCGTTGGCTTGGCAAAAACTGGTGATCGACAAAGCGCCAATCAATAAAGGTAAACGTTTAACTTTGTTATAAAAGTTTAAATTTAACATAGAAGTCTAATTTCCAGAGTCGTTATTGGCAGTGGAGCAAAGCGAATAGGGGAATGCCCATAGTTCGCGTTTCTGTTATGTCGAAATTCTTGTGAACGGAGTCTAGCGTGAATAGGCTTTAAGATAACATTGTCTGTACTGAAGCGGGCAAATAGGTATACAAAAAAAGACAAACTCAGCCTATATAAAGGACAGATCAATCAAAATGGTACAGTTTTTCAGGCAGAATATTTACGTGACTATATAAGTCAAGTTTTACTGACTGATATAAAAAAGTCTTCTATATATAGAAACAATTAAAACTGTAGTGTTTAGAGTCTAGTGACAATGACAAAAAGATCTAGTCTCAGCTTATATATGGACTTTATATAAAGAGCAGGAAATCACAGCTTAGAAACCAAAATGACCCTACATCAGTAGAGTCATTTTGATCTGAAAAGCCTCGAAAGACTTTTAGTGCTTAAGCATGAAATAAGGTGTCGTGATATTCAGCTAAAGCTAAAAGTTCATCTTTGGTTAAATTGGGGATGATTTTATTGGCAGCAATATGCACTGCTTTAATGACAGCTGCAGAACCGATATCGGCCGCTTTACGCTTAATCATGCCCAAATCGAGGGTTTTATTAAAGTCATTCATGAAGTGGCGTACCGTCGCTTCAGCGAACTGTTTATACAGTTCGGTTAACGCGGCTTTATCTACTTCATTGCCAGCTTTAATTTCTGCATAGTTATATTTGAGGCTGGTCACTAAGCTTGCATCTAACGCTTCACCCACACGGAACTGACCTTCAGCATCTTTAAACAAGCTTTTTTCAGAAAACTGAATCGATGCTTGAACCACATCATTCGATGATTTGCCTAAAAGCTGCTTCAACAAAACCGCAACTGTTGACTTAATATAGCCAGCCAGTTTCTCGGCTGTGTCACGTTTATCACTCGGTGGAAAACGGCGAACTAACTCAGTCAAAATGGCATCAATAATTTCATCATTGATGAGGAGTGCTGTTTTATCACGAAGTGGATATAAAGGTTCACTTGAGTCTTTCTTCTGCTGAGCAGTTTGAATAGTCTGTAAAAGTTCAGTCGATGGAATAAAACCAAAAAATGGCATCGTGTATTAACCTCAATGTTCTTTATTTTATTGTCGCGCCAATCGAATTGGGCGTGGCATCCATGACACATCTGACACACGACAAGGGTTAATGTCTAAACCACCACGGCGTGTATAAGCTGCGTACACCATCAGCTTTTCAGGTTTCAAATTTTGCCAAATATCGGCAAATATTTGTTCCACACATTGTTCGTGAAAACCGTTGTGCTGACGATAAGAGATAATATAAGCCAGTATACTGTTATAACAAGGCTTTTTACCTTTATATCGGATAAATACCGTGCCCCAATCAGGCTGTCCAGTGACTGGACAGTTACTTCTGAGTAAATGCGAGTAAATCTGTACTTCAACATCTTCCGCAGCGTCATCTAATGCCAATAGATTTGCATTGGGATGATTTTCCAATTGGGTCAGAATCAGTTCATCTATACAAATGCCTTCAGGTTGACTAACTTGCACATCATCGACATGAAAAAGATCAATATTCACATCTGCGCCAGCCGCCGCCGATAAATCCTGTTCAACCGTTGCTTTAAATGCAGCTTTAGACTCAAACTGAGTAAAGTTCATGCTATTAAAGTAAAGTTTTAATGACTTTGACTCAATGAGGTTGGGCGAGGTGGCAGGCAGGCTGATGCGACCAATCGCAACTTGCGGAACACCATGGTGATTTAACCAAGAAATTTCAAAAACATGCCACCAGTCTTTACCTTGTTGAATACCTTCAACATGCGCATAGTGCTCACGTGCTGTGGCACGCGCGATAGGAAAAAGAATATCGGGTTGATAAGTTGTAGGGTAATTGGTGTCTTTACCCAAAAGAGAATGTTCTACACTCATTATTCACGCATTCCTGAACCACGAGAAAGTAAATAGTAAGCAATGCCATAAAGCACTGCACAGCATATGGTCATAACAGATAGGGAGACGACGACGTTAACATCGCTATGACCTAAGATACCGAAACGAAAAGCATTGACCATATATACAATCGGATTGATCAACGATAAATTTTGCCAAAAAGGGCTGAGTGCTGAAATGGCATAAAATACGCCACCTAAATAAGTTAAAGGCGTCAGCACAAAGGTTGGGATGATGGAGATATCATCAAAAGATTTCGCATACACCGCATTGATAAAACCACCCAGTGAAAATAAGAACGAGGTGACCAAGACGGTGTAAATGGTAACAAACCAATTGGTAATATAAAGGTCAGTAAAAAATAAACTCATGGCTGTCACAATGATACCGACCAAGACCCCGCGACACACACCGCCTAAGACAAAGCCCCATAAAATGGCATGCAAAGGGACAGGGCTCATGATCAGCTCTTCAATACTTTTTTGAAATTTGGCACTAAAAAAGCTCGAAGAAACGTTAGCATAACTGTTGGTAATCACCGCCATCATAATCAGTCCAGGCACGATGAACTGCATATAGCTAAATCCGCCCATCTCACCAATACGAGAACCGACCAAATTGCCAAATATCACAAAATACAAACTCATGGTAATGGCAGGTGGAAGCAAGGTTTGCGGCCAGATGCGCATAAAGCGGCGAATTTCTTTATGCACCAGAGTATATAAAGCTACGCTAAGTTGATTTAAGTTCATGGCGTAGTTCCTTCGAGATTTTTTTCGACCATCTTCACAAACAGTTCTTCTAAACGGTTAGATTTGTTCCGCATACTACGAACTTGGATTCCTTGTGATTCAAGCAATTGAAATAAGTCATTGAGAGTATGTGCTCTATCCATGGTCACTTCTAAAGTCACGGCATCGACTAAATGGAAACGAACCCCAATGATGTCGATATGAATCGGCTCAATTGGTGCGGCCAAATCAAAAATAAAGGTTTCCTCATTCAGTTGATTGAGGAAATTTTTCATGCTGGTGTCTTCTTTAATGACACCACGGTCAATAATGGCAATTCGACGACACAGCATTTCCGCTTCTTCTAAATAGTGTGTGGTTAAAATGATCGATGTGCCTTTATTGTTCATTTCTGTGAGGAAGTCCCACATCGAACGACGTAGCTCAATATCAACCCCTGCTGTGGGTTCATCTAAAATAAGGAGTTTTGGTTCATGCATCATGGCACGGGCAATCATCAGGCGACGTTTCATACCACCTGAAAGCATACGGGCTTGAACACCGCGTTTTTCCCATAAGCCGAGTTTTTCTAAATATTCTTCGGCACGAACTTCCGCAATTTTTTTAGGAATACCATAATAGCCCGCTTGTGTGACTAAAATATCGAAGGTTTTTTCAAACTGACCGAAGTTAAACTCTTGAGGTACAACCCCTAAGCACTGTTTAGCTTGAGAGGGGTGTGTATCGAGATTATGTCCAAAAATTTCGACAGTGCCTGAGGTTTTCTTGGTCAATGAGCTGATAATACCAATCGTTGTAGATTTGCCTGCACCATTTGGTCCAAGAAGGGCATAGAACTCGCCTTCAGGAACAGTTAAATCGATGCCTTTTAAAGCCTGAAACCCATTTTTATAGGTTTTGGACAAATCTCTTAACGTCAATGCATCAGTCATGAAATTCTCGAATGATTAATAGTGGCACTATTGTGAGCGATTATGCCTAATAAACCAAGTAATCTACTCGCAATTCTGTGTTGCAGATATGGAACATTGTATAAAGCATAAGCAGGAAAATCACTCTAAGCTATATAGATGCTTTACCTTGTGATTTTTTTTGATATGATGTGCTCGCGCGCTCATAGCTTAACTGGATAGAGTACAGGTCTCCGAAGCCTGTGGCGTGGGTTCGAGTCCCGCTGAGCGCACCATTTACTTATTGTATTCCTTCTGAAGTTATCTAAAATATATTAAAAATACAGTTTCAAGCTCTATTTTCATTTCACTCAAAGCTACCTTCGTTATATTTCTTGCAACAATTTAAATGTTTATTGTTCCTTTATGATAAGACTAGCTATTTGCAATAGATCTAAGTGTTGTAACTAATCATGGCGACTTTGTTATCGTATATGAAGTAAATTGATCGAATTTATATAGAAGAAGTAATTGGTTTGAATCAGTTTTTGTACGCTTAAAGTTTAGAAAAGTTTATTTTCCAAGGCAAAATATTAAAAATTTAGTGCATGCGTTAGCATATGGAAGCTCGTGTATTTTTAGATATGGGCAAAATTTTAGTATCGATTGATGCAATTACATGAACTGATTAGACAATGTGCTTAGTACTGGTCTAGCTATTACAAATCGTGTTCAGCGCAGCATTTGATTATCATAAAAAAATGACAAAATAATTAAATTATTCCATCTGGTCACTTGCGTGGGTTGATGTGTTTTAAATTGTGATTTATGACACGAATGTGATTTTATTTTGAGATAAATATCATAAAAATTAATATATTGGCTTTTATTTTATTATTGATTATTCATGTAAATGTAATGTGCTCTAACAATAATACGACTTCCGTAAATCAGATGTGTAAAAGACCATGGACGTCAATACCAAGCAAAGCCTTTTAGTTTCTTGTCTTAAAAAAAGTTTATTCATCCCATTACTTGTAGGAACGATTATCCTTACAGGATGTGGTGAGGAAAGCAGTTATTCGAACTCATCAAAAAATGCGAATAACTCTAATAACACTGTCGTTGATAATCCAGCAAATACTACGGATGATCCGAGTTTATATTTGGCAGATACGCCTAAAATTGAAACAGCAGACAACTTTCGTGATATTGCAGGAAATAGCATGTCAACGAACTATGCTAACGTTGATGGTTTGAAATTAAGACGAGGCGTGATTTATCGATCGAACTATTTACCATTAAATGAAACAGACTTAGAAACCTTTAAAACATTAGAAATTAAGACCGTTTATGATCTGCGGACCAATTCTGAAAGAGAAAAAAGCCCAGACATTTTGAGTCCCGATACCAATATTATGATGGTGAATATTGCTGGTTCAAAAGAAAGTGATCTACCGAAAGGGATTGCTACAGCTGAAGATATGATCAATTTTTTTAATAGCTCAATGGCGAATATGGCTGCACATGATAAAGGCACTCAATTACGTTTCGGAGTAGTGATTAATAGTTTAATTTATACAGATGGTGTTCAGCTTTATCATTGCACAGCAGGCAAGGATCGTACGGGATGGGTTACCGCTGTGATTCAGTTATTGGTCGGCATGAAGTATGACGATGTCTTACAAGATTATCTTTTAACAAATGCGTATACCGCAGACCGTGTCAATGTGACGTATCAATATATGGTCAGTACCCAAGGTGAAGCAGCCGCAAATATATATCGACCAGTTCTTGATGTGCGTGAAGAGTTCTTTAAAGCACAATTCGATGAAGTCATCAAAGTGTATGGCAGTATTGATAGTTATGCGACAAGAGGTTTGGGCTTATCGGATGAAGATATTGAAAAGTTGAAAGAAAAGATGCTCGTCGGTTATAAGTCAAAAAGTGCTTCATAATATCAAGCCGTAATAACGCCATTCGAGTCCAAAGCTCAAAGTAGAAGAGGGCTTTGGACTGATTGGAAAAACTAAACTTGAATATGGTGATAAATGACTTCCCGTTATTTTCGTTTAAAGGGTTTCATTGGTTTTTAGCATCAATGGATACAAGTATTTCTAGTGATGATGGTGTTGTTCATGCTTTTTACCATAGTCTTGGCGAATACAGCAGCCTGCAATATATTGGCTACTTCCATCGGTATAAAACTCTTCTTTCCACACTGGCACTTCATGTTTAACACGCTCAACCGCTTCTTCACAGGCCTGAAATGCTTCTCGGCGATGTGGAGCATACGCAATGGCAATAATAGCTTTATCACCAATGTCTAATGTACCAATCCGATGTACAACCCGAACATAGCGAAGCGCATATTTTTCTTGTATCTCTTGTTCAATCGTTCTTATCATCTTTTCGGCAACAGGTGCATAAGATGTATATTTCAGTGCCTGAACCGCGCGTCCTTCATGATGGTTTCGAACCGTACCAATAAAAATACCTGTTCCGCCGCATTCAGGAAATGCTTGAAAGGTGTCAAAATTCTCTAAATTGAGAGCAGTATCTTGAATACGAGCAAACTCTAACATCTTAGCCTCCAGCAACGGGTGAAAGTAACACCAAGGTACTATCTTGTGCTAATCGACTTTGACGCGCCACAATATCTTCACCAATCGCACAAGCACAGCGTTCCAGCAGGTCAGAAGCAGATGGATAACGTATTTTTATTTGATCGAGTACATCAGCAATTAAACTGTTCGGCACACAGCTCAGGCTAAGTTTAGCAGGAAGATGCTTTTCAATTGCACCATAAGCCTCGATTTTGATATGAATGTCCTGCATGTTGCCCCTGTCAAAACGGGTTTAAAAATAGTTTGCTGACTTCAGTTTATTGAATACTTATTAATTCACTTTAGCATTATTTAATTTGATCATCAAAATGGAAAAGTCAGTTTGTACAGACAAATAAAACGCCATTTTTCTTATTATTTCGCTATATCTATCTATGACAGTACGGTTTGAATGATATGACTCGACTAAGAGTCTAATGACTTTTGGTAATCGTGCACTTCTTCAAATGAATTGAGGCTGTGGTAAGTCAAATGCGCATTTTGAATATCTAAAGTTTGTGGCGACAGATCGTTGAAACAGTGTTTTAAGCTGAATTGTTGTTGGTGTAGATGCTTATTTAAGGTTTCTAGACTATTGCGTTTTAACAAACAAAAAGGGTAGAGCGCTTGTCCATTGATATTCAGGTAGACAACAGAAGAGTGCGGATGTTGTTCTAATGTGTGATGGAGGCGCGGCAATATATCTTGTGGAATGTTGGTAATATCACACGGGATAAATAAAATATAATCAGCTCGCACATATGACCATGCCGTTTGCATACCGATTAAAGGCCCTAAAAAACCGGCATTATTATCTTTGAAGCAGCGAATATCAGGAATCAACTCACTATATTGCGCATAATCGCGATGACTATTGATCCATATGTCCTGAACTTTTCCATCAAAAGCTGAATATATTTTTAACAACTGGATTTCATGGTCAAATCTTTGTAAAAGCTTATTGGCTCATTCATTCGTGTGGCTTTACCACCCGCTAAAATCACTAGTGCTGTTGCTGGGTAGTTTTGCATGCCTTTGATCTAACATTCGTATGTAGGGATAATAATGCTCGTTAAATATTCAAGGGTACGGTCTAAGACAAAGCTGTCCAAGCCTTAGACCGTGTGCAAAAAGCATTTGGTTTGTATCACTATCCAATCGATGTCCTTAGATCGAGATGAAATCGACATAGTCCAATGTTACAGGAACATCAGATCGAGCAGGGATTCGAACAATACTATTGGCTCGATTTAAGTTACTGAGCATGTGGGATTGTTGTTTACCGAGTTTGGAAACGGTTAATTGTCCAAACTCGTTGACATCTAATACCATGCGAACCAGTTGCTCACGGCTGTCTTGTTTAATGCTGTCGTTGAAACGAGCTTTTTTCCAAGCGGGTGCAGGAGACGTAATTCCCTGTAAAGCCGCCAATAATGTCGATACATGTACAGCAAGACAGGTGAGCACAGCAGCAGGGTTCCCAGGCAAACCAATCAAATAAGAATGATGATGGTCTGTTTGATATTCAGCAAAATACAGCGGTTTACCCGGTTTTTGTGAAACTTGCCAGAAAATCTCTTTTGCACCTAAAGCCATTGAAACAGGTCGAATCAAGTCATAATCGCCAACCGAAACACCGCCTGTGGTAATAACTACATCATAATGATTCATGGCATTCGAGAGCGCTTGTGTGAGTATCTCCTCATTATCAATTACATGCTCTAAATGAACTTTAGCAAAACCGTGTTCTTTAAGCCAAGTACGGATCATTGGCGCATTGGCATCGAACACTTTAGATTGATTGTCCAGTTGTGTACTGACTTCATCACCAGTAATAAGCACTGCAATTTTAGGTTGGCGATAAACCTCGACATGCTGAACACCCGCCATACTGAGTGCCGCAATTAAACCGCTGCCTAAACGCTGGCCTTGTTGCGCAAGTGTTGTCCCGATGGATAACTCCTCACCTTGATAACGAATGTCTGCGCCTTTGTCTAAAGCTTGAGTTAGAGTCGCTTGCTTATGGCTACGCGTGATAATTTCCTGTCGAGCCACAGTATCTGCTGAGCTTGGCAGTTTGCCCCCAGTAAAAATACGAACGGTTTGTCCTGTTTGAATCTCAATATGTTCTTCAATACCTGCACGAATTTCACCAACCAATTCAAAACTAGTAATTCCTGCTTGTAAGTCTTCAGAGCGCAGCGCATAGCCGTCAACCGCACTTTGGGTAAATAGAGGCAAGGCAACTATTGATAAAACATCTGCCGCTAAAACATGTCTATGCGCCTGTACTAAAGGCAAAGTAACGACAGGCAATGTTTGGACGGCGCTATAGTGTTCAAGAGCTTGATCGAGTGTAATTAAACCAACGCCAGAGCAACTCATTCATAACCTCCCGGGTGAGGTAGATCACGGCAGACATCAAAAATATGAACCAAAGCAGGTAAAATGGCTGCCATAGATTCACTTGCACCACCACGGCTACCTGGAAGGGTAATCACCAATGAACGGTCGATAAAACCTGCAACGCCACGTGACATCGCAGCATAGGGGGTACGCTTTTGTCCGAAAGCACGTGCAGCTTCCATCAGTCCATTGAGCTCACGTTCAAGTAAAGGCTCAAGTGTATCTACAGTAATGTCACGCTTTCCGATACCTGTTCCACCCACAGTAATAATGCAGGCATAAGATTGAGTGAGCTCTAAGACCAATGCTTTTAACTGATCGGCTTCGTCAGGTAAAATTTGATAATGAATTGGATCAAAACCAGCTTCGGTTAAGGTCTCGACGACGGAGCGGCCAGCCGTATCGGGTTTGCGACCTGAGGCAACGGTGTCCGACAGAACCAATACAGCCGCAGAAACAGGCTGACGCAAATGACGTTTAAAGTGTGATTTTCCGCCTTTTTTCAGATCGAGTTTACATTGCTGAATGATCAGCTCATGCGGTTCGCAATGGGGTTTGAGCATGTCGTAAATCGTGAGAGCCGCAATACTGGCAGCAGTCAAAGCTTCCATTTCTACACCTGTCGGTCCAATCGTTTCAACGGTTGCACGAATAACCACACGGTCGACAAGTAGTTCAAAATCGACATCGGCACGATAAATAGGTAGCGGATGGCACAGCGGAATCAGTTCATCGGTACGTTTTGCGGCTAAAATCCCAGCAATGCGGGCTGTTTTGAGAGCATCACCTTTTTCGGTATTGCCGTCGGCAAGAAGTTGTAAACAATGTGCAGGGGCAAGCAGTTCAGAGCTTGCAGTTGCAACGCGATAGCTTTCTGGCTTCATGCCAACGTTTTTCATAAAGTATTCCGAAACATTGAAGTGTTGATTTAACGTGAAACTGTTCGATCAAGAGAAAAAGTTTATGACGTATTTAGATAACACAAAAATAAATGCGGATACAGTCGAATGACTGACAAACTCAAAATTAACCAGTTGATTAACCCCCTATGGCATGCATACTGATTTTGCGTGTTGGGGCATGTTGATGTTCAATAAACCCTGCTTTTTTATGCCATACCGCGTTCAGAATCTGGGCTTGTAATAAAGCGGGATCTTTTTGTTGAAGTAAATGACGTAGCGGTGTTCCCTTGTTGGCAAATAAACAGGTAAAAAGCTCTCCCGTTGCAGTGATACGTAAACGGTCACAGCTTTGACAGAATGGTTTGCTGATGGTGGAAATAATGCCTAATGTGTACTGATCATTAAGCAGATAAATGGTTGCAGGGTCATGTTGTCTGGCTTGTTTCTGAATCTGAAAATGAGGATTAAGTGTTTGGATAATGTCATCTTCAGTGATGACTTTTTGAGGCTGCCAGTGCTCAGGTTGATCTAAAGGCATATATTCAATAAAACGTAATGCGATCTTCTGTTGATAAGCCCATTGGGTCAGTTCAAGCACTTCATAATCATTTTGTCCTGCGACTAAAACACAGTTCAATTTTATCGGCAGATTGGCTTGTTGAGCTGCAGCGATGCCTTCGAGCACTGGCGCTATCGGACGTTTGGTCATGTTCATAAACGTGTCTGCATGAATGCTATCGAGACTGATATTGAGATCATCTAGTCCTGCTTCTTTTAGCGCTCGTGCATACTTGTTTAAATAGAAAGCATTACTGGTCATGGAAATACGTTCTAAACCCTGTGGCTTGAGCCGATTCAAAGCATCAATAAAATTGACCACGCCTTGACGCATTAAAGGCTCGCCACCTGTTAAACGAATGTGCCGAATGCCTAAACTGACCATCATTTCACAAAACGTTAGCAGCTCTTCAAAGCTCAAGATGTCTTTTTTTGCCAACCATTCCGGCCTATCGGGCATGCAATAACTACAACGAAAGTTACAACGATCTGTCAGTGAGATTCAGAGTTTATGTTTATGACGGCCAAATTGATCGATCAGTTGCGCTGACCTATGTTCTAAGCGTGTAGTAGTCGAACCGTCCATAGTTGCTCCACCTCGTATTTACATACGATTTAGTTTTTATAAACGAGAGTATGAAATGTTTTATTTCAAAGATCAAACGGAGTCTTGAAGCTGTTTAGTTCGTTCATTTTCAAAAATTGAGAGGGTGTTGTTCCTCGAACGCGATCCATCAAGTCTTTGCCTTTTGTAATAATTACTCTATTGAAATTGCATACCAAAAGGGTGATATTTTTGATCAGAAGTGTTTTTGGAATTGTGCCAAGAAATGTGGGCATGATGAATAAGAAAAGAGTAATAAAAAAGGGATGAGCAATCCAAATCGTTTGCAAGTATGAGCAAAGCGAACAGTGAATTGATCATTGCAGAACTTTTTACCGAAGATAAATATTGAGGGCGGTGAGATGGAAAACACTGAAGAGAAAAAGCATGACGATGAAGAAACCAGCTATGCACGAATAGAACCTTATACCAATCCTGCGGGTGGATGGGGCGCGTTGTTAAGTGTTGCAAGAAACTTAAAGAGACAGGAAGTTTTCAAAAAAGGTGCGATTACGCTCCTCAATATTAACCAACCCACAGGTTTCGACTGTCCAGGATGTGCATGGCCTGAAAAAAAAGATGCACATGCCTTTAACTTTTGTGAAAACGGTGCGAAAGCCGTTGCCTTTGAAGCCACTTCAAAACGTGTTACGCCTGATTTTTTTGCAACCCATACGGTCAGTTGGCTGTCTGAGCAAAGTGATTTCTTGCTTGAGGATTCAGGCCGTCTAACCGACCCAATGCGCTATGACAGCGCAACCGATAAATATGTGCCTATCTCATGGGATGATGCTTTTGTCTTAATTGCAAAACATTTACATGCCTTGGATCATCCAGATCAAGCGGCATTTTATACTTCGGGTCGTGCCAGTAATGAAGCGGCGTTTCTGTATCAACTTTTTGTGCGTGCTTTTGGAACCAATAATTTCCCAGACTGTTCTAATATGTGCCATGAGACCACCAGTGTTGGCCTACGTGACTCAATTGGTTTGGGCAAGGGAACGGTGACTTTAGAAGATTTTGATATCGCCGATGCGATTTTCAGTTTTGGGCATAATCCGGGCACGAACCATCCGCGGATGTTGGGGACTTTACGTGAAGTGTCGCGTCGTGGTGGCAATATCGTTGCCATCAATCCACTCAAAGAGCGGGGATTGGAGCGCTTCCAAGATCCGCAAGCAGCTGTTGAGATGATGACCAATGGCAGTACACCCATTAGTCGTTATTATTTCCAACCCAACGTGGGTGGCGATTATGCACTCATGTTCGGGATGCTGAAACATTTACGTGAATGGGACATTCAAGCACTGGCAGCTGGGGAAAAGAGCGTTTTTGACCGGTCTTTTATCGAAATGAATACAGTCGGTTTTGATGCCATGATGGAAGAAATTGATCGAACTACATGGTCCGATATTCATGCACATACGGGACTTCGCCCTGAGCATTTAGAGTCTTTAGCTAAAATGTATTTGGATGCCAAAACGGCCATTTTCTGTTGGGGCATGGGGATTACACAGCATCGACACGGGACTGCGAATGTACATATGCTGGCGAACTTAATGTTGGCAAGAGGGCATATTGGTCGTCCAGGGGCAGGCTTAGCACCGATTCGCGGGCACAGTAATGTGCAGGGCGATCGAACCATGGGGATCAATGAACGACCAAGCCCAAAATTGCTGGATAGTCTGGACCGAGTATTCGGCATTAAGTCACCACGTGAACATGGTTTTGGCGTGGTGGATACCATTAAGGCGATGTATGAAGGTGGTGTAAAAGTTTTTATTGGTTTAGGTGGTAATTTTGCTGTTGCCACTCCCGATACACCGTATACACAAGAAGGCTTACGTCGTTGTGATTTGACGGTACAGATTGCAACGAAGTTGAATCGTAGCCATTTGGTTTGTGGTAAAGAGGCATTACTTTTACCTTGTTTGGGCCGTACCGAAGTTGATATGCAACAGCATGGGCCGCAGGCAGTCAGTGTTGAAGATTCTATGAGTAATGTGCATCTTTCAGCAGGGCGTAATGAGCCTGGTTCTAAGAATCTACTTTCAGAGCCTGACATTGTGGCGCGTATGGCGGCAGCCGTCTTACCAGACAGTGATATCAAGTGGAAATGGTATGTAGAAAGTTATGACCGTATTCGAGATTCGATTGAAGATGTGTTTGATGAATTCCATGATTTCAATGCACGTGTCTATCAGCCGGGTGGCTTTCACTTAGAGCATCCAGCCAATCAGCATGTATGGAATACGCCTGCAGGCAAGGCACAGTTTTTAATTACGCCGTTGGCTGAAGTGTATGCCGATAAAGAGAATAAATACGCTGAACAATATACAGGGGCCAAAGTCTATACCCTAATGACCACACGCTCTCATGACCAATACAACACAACCTTGTATGGACTCGATGACCGTTATCGTGGGGTATTTGGTCAGCGCCGTGTTTTATTTATGAATGCAGAAGATATTGCAGCGGCTGGCTTTGTTGCAGATCAATGGGTGGATATCGAAAGTATTTATTCGGATGGTGTTAAACGTGCGGTTCAAAGCTTCCGAATCGTCCCATATAACATTCCACGGGGTAGCCTCGCAGCCTATTATCCGGAGACCAATCCATTGGTTGCACTCAGTAGCCATGATAAATACGCCAAAATACCGGCGTCGAAAAGCGTGCCTGTGATTTTACATGCAGGTCAAGCCCCTGAACATTTTAACTTGGCGCAAGCGGTTGATCCTGAAGATGCCAATCAGATCGTGAATCGAGAGGTTAGTTGATTCAATGCTGAAATGACGCCTGATTTGCAGGTGTCATTTTTTTCATGATTGAAGGGTTTGGTGTTTAGGGAATATTGGAAAATTATTATGGATATTCGGGCGTCGACGTTGAATTCTCTGGGTTATGAAACTGTTGATATTCAGCGTCTAAGTGAAAATAGAGTTGTTGAACAATCTGATTTTGTGGTGCAAGAACACCCTATTGCCTTGGTCTATAATGGGATTTCCCATGCAGTAATGATGGCAACGCCAGCTGATATTGAAGTCTTTGCGAAAGGTTTTAGCTTGTCTGAAGGTATTTTGACGAGTTTGAAAGAGCTTTATTCTTTAGACATACATGAAACTGAATTTGGGATTCAAGTCGAAATGACGATTTCTACTCGGGCCTTTATGGCGCTCAAACAACATCGACGGATGATGGTTGGACGCTCGGGTTGTGGTCTCTGTGGGATTGAAAGTTTGCAGCAGCTTCATTTGGATTTACCTCAAATTACCACAGCCCTTTGTGAGGGATGGTTGGCTCAAATTCCGCAAGCCATTGCTCAACTCAATACCAGACAGAAAATCACCCAAATGACGGGCGGTGCACATGCGGCTGCATGGGTTCAAGCGGGGGAAATAGTGGCTTTGTTTGAAGATGTGGGCCGACACAATGCTTTAGATAAACTATTGGGTTATATTGCAGAACATCATTGTGATGTAAATCAAGGTTTTGTCGTGATGACCAGCCGCGCCAGTTATGAGTTGATTCGTAAGTGTGCTCAACTGAATATTGCCTTGCTGGCGTGTATTTCAGCCCCAACCAGTATGGCGATTAATATGGCAAAGCAGTCAGGTTTGACCTTAGCAAGTTTTTGCCGCGGTAATGGTTTTGTTTTATATACTTGATATTCAAAATTTTACTGTATAGAAAAGTAAAAAATTTTTCTTTAGGTCATCTGTGTCGATGACAGGTCTTTATTTGAGTGAATGTATGCAGGACGTCAAATTAAAATTACAGCTCAGAATACTTCTCAATCAAGACATTGCCTTTGGGCCGGGTAAGGCCGAGTTATTGGAAGAAATTCGACGTACTGGCTCAATTTCTCAAGCTGCAAAAAGTATGAATATGAGTTACCGCCGTGCATGGCAGTTGGTTGAAACTATGAATCATAGCTTTCAGTCAGGATTGGTCGAAACTCAAAAAGGTGGAACGCATGGGGGTGGGGCAAAACTCACGGACTTGGGCGAAAGTATTTTAAGTCAATTTAGACAAATGGAAATAAAAGCACGTGATGCGATTGAGCAGGATTTTGAAGAAATAGCTCAACACCTGAAACCATAATCTAGCTAGTTAGGTCAGCTAATCCTTTTCGTACCCAGTCATGGCGTACACGAATAAGCTTCCTCTATTTGATAAAACCTCTTATTTACTCACTCGATAGCAAGAGCAGTATCAGTCACGTGATTAAGATACAAACACTTTAACTTGAATGATAAATAATCTGTTTCTTGAATTGACGTTGCTTATGTATCCATATATTTTTGAAAACATATCGGTCAATTTATAATGCTTAAGGGGAACATGGTGCTGTTCAATTTTAAGAATAAGTGCATGCAATATGCGATGTTGTGTTGTGGTTTGGCTCTTGCGGCACAGGTACATGCAGAGCAAGCCATTACCGTTTATGCAGCAGCCAGCTTGACCAATGCTATAGCAGATGTCGATGCAATGTTTGAACAACAAAAAAGAGTACGCGTGAAAACCTCTTATGCAGGCTCGTCGACTTTGGCCAAGCAAATTGAAGCGGGTGCACCTGCGGATGTTTTTATTTCGGCAGATGAACAGTGGATGAATTATCTGCAAAATAAAAAGTTAATTGTGCCGAATAAACGTGTGAATTTATTGGGCAATCGTCTTGTTTTGATTTCACCCAAAGCTAAGCCTGTCAAAATGAAAATGGATAAAAGTTTTGATCCTTCTACCGCCTTTCAAGGCAAGCTTTGTACAGGTGACACCAAAAGTGTTCCAGTCGGAAAATATGGGAAACAGGCGCTGACTGCACTGGGATGGTGGTCAAAACTTGAACCAAGATTGGTTGAAACTGAAGATGTGAGAGCTGCGCTCAACTTTGTAGCACGTGGTGAATGTCAGCTTGGTATTGTCTATGCAACCGATGCTGCCATCAGTAAAGATGTCACTGTCGTTGGCGTTTTCCCTATCAGCACCCATACCCCGATTGTTTATCCCTTAGGTCTTGTCAAAAATAATCCAGATGCGCTAGCGTTTTATCAGTTTGTACAGAGTAAACAAGCACATGCAGTCTTTAAAAAATATGGCTTTACCATTTTATCTGCTGCTAAGTGATGATGTTTTCTTTATCGGCTGAAGAGATAGAGGTACTCAAGTTATCCTGCCAAGTGGCTGCAACCTGTTTGGCATTTAGCCTGATCCCTGCGTTGGCAGTGGGTTGGGTTTTGGCACGTAAAGAGTTTTTTGGCAAATCCTTATTTGAAACGTTTATTTTTCTACCTCTGGTGCTGCCGCCTGTGGTGCCAGGGTATTTGCTATTACAGGTTTTTGGAGGAAATGGAATACTGGGTAAGTATCTTGAGCCTTTTGGGCTCAATTTTGCATTTAATTGGAAAGGCGCAGTTTTGGCTTCAGCCGTGATGGGCTTTCCACTCTTGGTTCAATCGATTCGTTTGGCCATAGAGTTGGTGGATCAACGGCTAGAAATGGCGGCGAAAACGCTCGGTGCTTCCTCCTTGGGTACTTTTTTTTATGTCACTTTGCCTTTAGCCAGCAGTGGCATATTGGTAGGGGCGATTTTATGTTTTTGTCGCAGTCTGGGTGAGTTTGGTGCAACTATTACCTTTGTCGGTAACATTGCAGGCGAGACCAGAACCTTGCCCTTGGCCATGTATAGCTTGATGCAGCAACCCGATACAGAACAAGCGGTTTGGCGACTGATTATTCTGTCATTAACTGTGGCATTTTTGGCGTTATGGTTTGCCCAGTGGTTCCATCGCTATCAGAAAAACAAACGAGGGCATTAAGACGATGATTGACTGTCATATTCAGTTAAATTTAGGCAAATTTAAACTCGATCAGACATTTTCATCTGAACATCCTGTCGTTGGTTTATTTGGGGCTTCAGGTTCAGGAAAAACCAGTATTTTGCATGCTATTGCAGGACTTAATACTCCAGTCAATGGCTGGATTAAAATCAATCATCAGACATGGTTCGATGCTGAAAATAAGATTAATTTAAACGTGCAGCAACGTCATGTTGGTTTGGTTTTTCAGGATGCGCAATTGTTTCCACATATGACGGTGATGCAAAATTTATTGTTCGGCTATAAGCGCATTCCGTCTGAAAGCCGACGTTTTGATCCTGATTATATTATTGAACTGCTTAAACTTAATCATTTACTCAGTCGTATGCCGACGAAGCTTTCAGGTGGTGAAAAGCAGCGTGTTGCATTAGGTCGGGCGTTATTATATTCGCCAAATTTATTATTATTAGATGAACCATTGTCTGCATTAGACGCTGCACATAAACAGGAAATCCTTCCTTTTTTTCAAACCGTCCAACATGAAACCCATATCCCGATGTTGTATGTCAGCCACGATATGGATGAAATTAAGCAGCTGACCGAAGCAGTTTGGTTGCTTTAATTGAACACATTTCAGCTTCAACTTTTAAAGCGGGAACGAATAAAAACAGAAAAAAGGCCTCTGTATCAGCTTAGGATCATTCGGTACCATTTTTATAAACAGACGACGCTTGGCCTGTCCAGCGTTTAAATGCCCGACGAAATTCACGTACTTCACTAAAACCTAAAGCTTGGCTAATGTCCCCAATGGAGAGATTGTTTTCAAGCATCTGTTTCGCTTTTCGTTGTAACACGGTTTGTCGAATTTGCTGAAAACTAATGCCTTCTAGCAATAAGGAGCGTCGAAGGTGACGCTCACTCATTTGTAAATAGTCTGATGCGAGTTGCATATCAAAGCGTACAGGAAGGTGCTGATCGATGAGCTGTTCTAATAAATATGCATATTGTGCATCACTGAAAAGAATTGGAGAGTAGGGGTGTAATTGAGCATTCAAGGGGGGATTTTCGGTCAAAAGTAAGGACTTATTTTATAAATTGAGCCAGTGAGAAATGAGTGCCTTGCATTAGAGTAGATGATGACGCCGTATATAGTGGACCTTGATGCAGCCTAAGTAGATGGCTTGATTTGATGTTATTTTAAGGAGCATCACTTTTATAGGACATTTCTGGCGCGTAACCTTAGCAATAATCGTCAGATTTTTATCAAACGACTGCCCTACAAATATATAAGACAGTCGCTTTTTTATTTACCAATTTACGCGTTTTAATAAAATGTCTTTATACATTTTAAAGTCACAAACGAAACTGTAAAAAGGATATGTAAATGTGGCTGGTTTGTTATGTTCAAAAAAGAAATGACCGACCCACGCAAATCCATAACCCACCACAGGCAAAGCCCAGAGTAGTTTTGGATTTTTGGTCATCGCCGCAGCCGCAGTAATCCCGATCACACAGGTGGTTCCCACAAAGTGTAAACGTCGGCAAGTGGGATCTTCATGCTGAGAAAGATAGAAGGGATAGAATTCCTTTAAGGTTTTATAACGGCCATCACTTCCCTTAATTTGCACAGCAGGGCTTGCAACCAATGCAGAAGAATGATTTGCGTTATTCACCAAATCTTGCATATTGTTTTTAATTTGGGTTTGGGTATTCTGTAACATGTCCTACTCCTTTAGTGTTTATCAGGCGTAGTTTTAAACAGCAAACCAAAGATGGTCTTGAACGAATATGCTATCGCAAAGCAAGGATGCGAGTTTAGGGTTAGTGCATCAAAGTAAAATTTACACTTGGGATGGTGTCATTTTGTATGTGACTCATGAGCAGTTGAATAATGCCCATGCCCATTTTCCAGCACTTTTACAAATTGGCTTGGGCACACCTTTTGCGATCACTTTAGACGACCAAGTACGTCGTTATCACGATATTGTGGTGATGGCACCCAATGTGATGCACAGTACCGATTCAGAAAATCAACCTTATCTTGCGCTCATGATTGATCCTGATCATGCACTCTATGGACACTTGTATCCATTGCTGAATGGCGAAAAGATTTGTTTTTTACCTGCCGCTTGCCTCGCTGTGTTTCATTCACAGTTTCAAAAGTTGATCGCTGGGCAACTCAGTCCTGATGATGCCAAACAATTGGTTTTAACGCTGCTGTCGACGTTAAACCCAAATCCGTTACAGGTATTGCCATGGGATGCCCGCGTTTTACAAGCCTGTCGTTATATTCAACAACTTGTACCTCAGCAGATTCCCACAGTAGCTCAGGTTTCCGCACACACGGGACTGTCTGAGTCGAGGCTGATGCACTTGTTTAGTCAGCAATTGGGGATTTCAATGCGGCGCTATATTCTTTGGTTGCGTATTCGCTATGCCATCAAACTCTGGGCAGCAGGTCAGAGTTTGATTGATATTGCCTTTGAAGCGGGTTTTGCTGATCAGGCACATTTCACCCGAACTTTACGTAGCATGGCCGATTTTGCGCCCTCAATGCTGAAAGGCAAAACCATCTTTGTGAATGACTCCATTAAAACACCATCGACGTCATAGCGTGTTAAGTTGTTTGATAGCACACGGAAATAGCAGAATCATTCAAGACAGGTTTCGCTATTTTACGAAGAATCAGTTTATGTTGAGAGGAGGACTTAAGCAGGGTTGAGCTTTTTCGTTCAAGCTCAATGTTAATTTTAATGGATAGAGATAATAGGGATAATAAATGACCAGTTTACATGCGATGAAAAGTCTAAAAGATATCGTGTCCGAAAAAGAATGGGATGCGCGTTGTCAGCTTGCGGGGTTGTACCGTTTAATTGCACATTTCCGAATGACCGATTTAATTGATACACATATTAGTCTACGTGTACCCGACGAAGACGGCCATTTTCTGATTAATCAATACGGCATTCCCTTTGAAAAAATGACGGCTTCGCATTTGGTTAAAATTGATTATGCAGGCAATATTATTGCGGATTATGATCAGGGAAAACTGGTCAATACCGCAGGTTTTGTGATTCATTCTGCGATCCATGATGCACGTAAAGATGTGCACTGCGTGATTCATACGCATACAGCAGATGGTATTGCAGTGTCTGCACAAAAACAGGGTTTATTGCCTTTGTCTCAGCATGCTTTGAAGTTTTATAACAAAGTCAGCTATCACGAGTATGAAGGGGTGGCGTTATTAACCGAAGAACGTGAGCGTCTCGTGAAAGACTTGGGGCGCAACCGAGTCATGATTTTACGTAATCATGGTTTGCTATCGACAGGAGATTCGATTCAACGTGCTTTTCACGAGATCTATTTCCTTGAACGTGCATGCCAAGCGCAGATTAAAGCGATGGCGGGAGGAGCAGAGCTTCATCTTCCGTCTGAAGCTGTACGTCAACATACGGCTCAACAGTTTGAAAGTGAATTGATTGAAATGGTGATGCTGAAAGCATGGAATGCCGCGCTGTCTTTAATTGAGCATCAACGCGACGAATATTGTTCATAAGCCATTCAACAGTTGTTAATAAAAGCCTCTATTTCTAAGTAGAGGCTTTTATTATGTTAAGTTTTGCTGTTGAGCTAACACATTTTTGAGCGTTTCGAAAATACGCGGATCTGCCGACTGTGCGACATTGAAGCGTAAGAAATTCTGTGCATTTAAGGATTGGCTAAACGCATTTCCCGGCGCTAAAACCACGCCGTGTTTTAAACATTCTCGCGCAATGACCGAAGCATCGAAACCGTCGGGAAGTTTACACCACAAGAATATGCCCGCTTGTGGGACTAGCCACGGGTGAATATTTAAAGCTTCGAGCTGAGTGATGACTTTTTGCATTTCATGGGCAAGGCGTAAGCGCACTGTTTCCATATGCTTACGATAGCCACTGTCTTTTAAGGCAATCAGCACCATATCGGCTGCAAGTCGGCCGCCACCAAAAAAGGTGGCGATCTTTAAATCGATTAAATTTTCAATCCATTCATTTTTGGCCACGATATAACCACAGCGCAAAGAGGCTGAAACCGTTTTTGAAAAACTACTAACTTGAATGACACGATTGAGTCCATCAAAAGCAGCCAGTCGTGGGGCAGGGGTATGTTCAAAGTCGGCAAAAATATCATCTTCCACAATCACTAAATTGGTTTGATCGACCAATTTAAGTAAGCGATGCGCCGTGACGGGGGAAAGCACTGCACCCGTTGGATTGTGTATGCCTGAGTTGGTGATATACAGCCGTGGTGAGTATTCAGCTAAAACTGACTGAAAGATCTCCAAATCTGGGCCATGGGGAGTATACGGTACACTCACAATATTGATGCGATGGGCTTTGAGCAGCGCATGAAAATTAAAATAGCAGGGGTCATCGACAATAACAGTATCCCCAGCTTCCAATAAAAAACGACAGATCAAATCAATTGCTTGCGTGCCAGATTCGGTGAGCATGATGTGTTCAGGTGAAGCTTCAACGCCAATGTGGGTTAAACGACGAGAAATTAATTGTCGTAGTTCAGGATGTCCTGCTGGTGTTGCATATTCCACCAGTTCTAAGCTATCTGCTTTTGCCATGCTACGCAGAGCACGCCGAACACCTGTCTCATATAACCATTCGGGTGGTAACCAGCCGCAACCCGGTTTGAGTGTGCTGTGATCTGTATCCAAGGCTTGTCTAGAGACCCATAAAGGATCCACCTCTCGATCGAGCTTAGGTCCCATTTGGGCTAAAGCCAGTGGCGCGACGGGGCCAGACACATAAAAGCCTGATCCAGGTTTAGAAAGAATGATGCCTTCAGCCATTAAACGTTCATAGGCTTCGACAACGGTTGAAACAGAGACCCGCAATGTCCGTGCTTGTTGGCGTACAGAGGGAAGGCGATGACTGGGGAGATAGGTGCGTGAGCTAATTTTGAGTCTAATTTCATCCATAACTGCATCAATTCGAGTTTGGCTGCGCATTCTATTTCTCCTCAACCGTATGGGCTTTTTATACATAACAGTTTTTATTTATTGTACTGGATTGTATCTCGATTCAAACATGCGGTCTATGTTCAACTTAAGCGATTAACGATAAGAGAATTATTCAATGAAGCAGGCAACCAGCGGCTGGGTAAACGGATTAATCGGTGTCGCTATTTTTGCAGGCTCTTTACCTGCAACACGGGTCGCCGTTGCCGATTTTACGCCCATATTTTTAACCAGTGCACGGGCCACAATTGCAGCGCTATTAGGATTGTTTTTTCTGGTTTTACTTCGCCAAGCACGCCCGACCGCTTCAAACATACCTGCACTTGCAGTCAGTGCATTGGGCGTGGTCATTGGATTTCCACTCTTAACTGCTTTGGCCCTACAGCATGTAAGTTCTGCACACTCCATCGTTTTCTTAGGCTTATTACCTATTAGTACTGCGATTTTTGCAGTTCTACGCGGAGGTGAACGGCCCAAGCCACTTTTTTGGTTGTTTTCAGTACTGGGAGCCATTTTTGTAGCAGGCTATGCTGCACTTGGAGAGACGAGTACTGCATGGAAAGGCGACCTATACATGCTGGCAGCAATTATTTTATGTGGGCTGGGCTATGCAGAAGGAGCAAAACTTTCGCGAACACTGGGCGGTTGGCAAGTCATTAGTTGGGCTTTACTGCTCTCGTTACCAGTGATGTTGCCAATAGCATTATGGAGCATGCCTGTTTCATTTCAGCATGTCAGTACAGCCGCATGGATAGGACTGGCTTATGTTTCTGTCTTTAGCATGTTGCTAGGTTTTGTGTTTTGGTATCGAGGATTAGCACAAGGCGGCATTGCATCTGTTGGTCAACTGCAATTATTTCAACCCTTTATGGGTCTTGCACTTGTCGCTCTATTACTACATGAAAGCGTGAGTTGGATGATGTTGGCCGTCACTTTGGCAGCCATTGTTTGTGTGGCTGGGGCGAGAAAATATGCTTGAACATACGACGCCTAATTTTATCTTGATGGAGTAAAAATTACGAATGTCAGTCCTATCATCAAAGGTGTCATTTATCTTTGATGGTGGAATCATACTAAATACAATTTTTAAGTATCTATCTGTTATAAAAATCTGCTCTTGATTATCTTCTGTTCATATGTAGTGATGTGTTTTGTATTCCTCGAATAAAATCTTGCTGTATAGCAACAATGCTGTATATAGTTTTAAACATAGACAGGTCAAGCGATGCTTAAATTCGCAGCATGCTGAGTGTTGATGATAAGTCTTCGGAAATCGAGAACGAAAAGATCACCGATGAGACGTCCTCTCCGTACAGGCGAGACCTTAGTGAATAAAATTAAAATAGCGTGAAAATGGCATGGATTGCCAACAACCAAGATGGGAACAAGATGAGTGCAGAAGTAGATTCACTAGGACTGGTTGGGCCTGTTGTACTGTTGAGTGCAGCGGTCATTGCCGTCCCTATTTTTAAACGTATTGGTCTAGGTTCGATATTAGGCTACTTAATTGCTGGATTAATTATTGGGCCATTTGGTTTTGCCTTTTTTAACAATCCCACAGCTATCTTACATATTGCTGAACTCGGCATTGTGATGTACCTCTTTATCATCGGATTGGAGATGCAGCCTTCGCACTTATGGAGTTTGCGGAAAGAGATTTTTGGATTGGGCAGTTTGCAAATCCTTATTTCGGTCATTGCCTTAACGGGTATGGGCATGTTGTTTGGCTTTAGCTGGAAAATAGCGTTCATTGGAGCAGCAGGCTTTGTCTTAACATCGACTGCAATAGTGATGCAACTGTTAAATGATCGCGGAGAGCTGCATCAACGACGTGGTCAAAAGATCGTTGCGATCTTATTGTTTGAAGACTTATTGATCGTTCCCTTATTGGCATTGGTTGCCTTTATGGCACCCAATCAAGTAGCGGAAAGCTCATCTATAGATTTACAAGGGATAGGCATCGGACTGTTGGCCATCGCTGGGTTAATTGTTGCAGGGCATTGGTTACTCAATCCATTATTTAAAATTTTAGCTGCCGCAAAAGCACGTGAAGTGATGACCGCTGCGGCGTTATTGGTGGTATTGGGCGCGGCATTGCTGATGCAACTTAGTGGTTTATCCATGGCACTGGGCGCATTTTTAGCGGGAGTGTTACTGTCCGAGTCGACTTTCCGACATCAAATTGAAGCGGATATTGAACCCTTTCGAAGCCTATTACTGGGCTTATTCTTCTTAGGTGTCGGGATGTCTTTGGACTTGGCAGTGGTCAGGCAAAATTGGCCGCTGATTGTCAGTGGTGTAATTGCATTGATGTTGACCAAAGCACTGATGATTTATGTGGTCGCGCGTTTGACCAAGAGTAATCATCCCGAGGCTTTAGATCGTGCCTTACTGATGGCACAAGGGGGCGAGTTTGCCTTTGTATTGTTTAGTGCTGCGACGACAGCTCAAATTATTGACAATACCATCAAGTCGAATTTAACCGCGATTGTCGTATTGTCTATGGTGTTGACGCCAATCATTGGGGTGTTGTTTAAACGCTTTACCCTTGAACAGAATGAAAGTTCACTTGATCAGGTCAGGGTTGCCGATGGCTTAACGGGTAAAGTATTGATGATTGGTTTTGGTCGCTTTGGTCAAGTGGCCAGTCAGCTGTTATTGGCGCGTAGTGTGGATGTGACCATTATTGATAATGATGTCAACATGATCCAAAATGCGGAAAAATTTGGTTTTGATGTCTATTATGGCGATGGATGTCGTTTAGATATTTTACATGCCTCAGGGGCTGATACCGCAGAAGCAATTTTAGTCTGTGTCGACCACAAAGAAACGATTAATAAAATTGTAGAGTTGGTGAATGCTGAATTTCCTTTGGCTAAGCTGATTGTTCGTTCCTATGACCGTGAACACGCGCTGTATTTGTCCAAGAAAAATGTCAGTTTGATGGTTCGAGAAACCTTTGAGTCTGCATTGGCTTTAGGTCAACTGGCCTTGCAGCAACTGGGTGCAAGTCAGGATGAAATTCAGCAGGTAAGTGAGGATATCCGAGCTTTAGATCAGCAACGTTTTGAAACCGAAGTTGCAGCTGATGATGTCAAAGCGGGCATAGGTATACAATATACGCAGCGCAACCCACGACCTACTGCACCCTTGATTAAGCCGCAACATACAGGGCAGTTATTAAATGATGCAGAACTAGAAAAAATGAGTGAGGTGGATGATAGAACTTAAAAGTATGATTTTTATCATCTTGAATGAAAAGGCCTATTTTAGGCCTTTTCATTTTTGAACAGATGGATTTGAAAGCACTGCATGATTTGGCCTAATTTTATATTTAATGAAAGTTATATCAGTCCGATGATGTCGAACGGATACAATTTCGACCATCATTCTTGGCTTGATAGAGTTTTTGATCTGCCAATTTAATCACCTCTTGAATATTTTCTGAGTCTTGAGGCCACGAGGCGATACCAATTGAAACCGTGATCGTTCCAATTGGGTCAATATAGCTTTGTGCTACTGTTTTACGAAGTCGTTCAGCTGCTATATAGGCAATCTTTGGATCTTCATGCACCACAAAGACAATAAATTCTTCTCCACCGACACGGCAGCACACATCATGTTGACGAAAGTTACTTTTCATATGAGAAGCTAACTTTTTCAATACGTGATCACCTTGATCATGCCCATAGTTATCATTCACTGCTTTAAAGTGATCGATGTCCAATGTCAGTACCGAAAAAGGTGTATTGGTTGCTTCTAATTCATTTAAAAACAGTTTCATACCACGGCGGTTATAAAGTCCCGTCAGCGGATCGGTATTCACGTGTTGTTTAAGCTCTGCAATTTCATCTTTAAAATGTTTGGAGCTAAGCAAAAGAGCGGTGCGAAAGCGTAAAGCCTCAAAATACCAAGGATCGATGTTTTTAATGTCTTGATCAATATTTGGGCGCGTCAACATGCTAGCCATTTGTGCAAGCTTATTGAGTGGTGACGAAATCCAGTAAGAAAGTTTCCACACAAAAATGAACAAGAGTAAATAGAAACCGAGCATAGCCAGTGTTACTTTAACGATGATCGAGTTGGCTTGGCTTAATAACTCTAACGTCGGTTGTTGTGACACCACAACCCAATTCACACTTGGAATTGCCGCAAACCCCGCAAGGTTTTCGATCCCTTTACTATTGACCAGTGCAATCTTTCCAGTGGGGTGGGAGGTAATATATTGCATTCCGGTATTATTTTTTAATGAGTCGCCAATGCGAGCTTTATCTGGATGGAAGATGATCTTATTTTTATTATCAACAACATAAGTATAACTTTTCTTATAAGAATAAGTGGTAGCTAACAGCTCACTCACCAAGTTTTCTTTATTCAAATAAATCGAGCCCGTGACGATACCGAGGAACTCATTTTTACGATTAAAAATAGGCTGAGCAATCAGCACAATTAAATTGTTTGACAAGCCTTTGTATGGAGAGGAAATATAGGTTTTCTTGAGCTTTAATGCTTCGGTAATACCAGGAGTTTTATATTGTTTTTTTTGATTAACATGTAAGGTCTCGGGTGAGTATTCCAAAATAAAAGCATTTTTATCGATAATCGTGATTGAGTTGAATTTTTGTGATTGATTTTTAAGGCGGGTCACTTCTGCTTTTAAAACCTGTTGATTGGAAAAATCTTGACCAACAATTTGAGCACTATAGCGCAGCTCACTCAACATACTTTCAAAATATTTATCGGTACTAAATGCAATTTTTGAGGCATAGCGTTGATTGGCAGCTAAAGAGTTTTCGGTTAACTGTTCTTTGATGACATAGTTCAATACAAAAATTGAAATTAGAAATAAGCTTGAAACACAGCCAATAATTAAAATCAAAATAAGTTTTTGTAAATCTAGACTATGAAAAACAGATTTCTTGATCACTTATGCCCCCAAGACAAGTACAGATTTTTTAAAGTTTTGTTGTGCCGCTTGTAAAAGCACAATTCTCATGATTGGAATTAATCTGCGTGAAAATTGATCTAATCTTCTAGCTAATATTTTTCTAAGTATAGAGAAGCTTCATATTATTATATGTAAATTCTCTATAAAAATTACATTAGTTTTCATTAAGATAATATGAATAGTACACAATAGCGCATAATCAATCAAAAGTACTATTAAAGTTTAATGAAAACAACATTAAATTGACATGCCTAAACGCAATAATGAGATCTTTATTATTTCGGTCATTGGAGAACAAACATGAATGTCTTAGGCATAGGATTGATCATTTTATTATCATTAATCGGCTTAGGGGCACTCATTACAGGTTTTGCTGTGGGCGAAACATTCTTTATTGTGATTGGATTACTTATATTTATTATGACCTTTTTGGTTTGGTTAAGCCTTAAAGATAAAGTTTCAAATCCTTTTAAAGATTAAGAATGTTGTAATTAGACTTCCTTCATAAATCATTTTTCAATCAATTTAATTGTTTATCTTTCACCCAATCTAAATTGTATATGCCAGCAAGTAAATTAAACCGCAGGTTTAATCTTTTACGACGATTTCTATATACA
>Ga0115845_100010_pt1 | contig 32536 bp, 43 predicted proteins | sample InSIn1SAF170_2_FD_83859 | JGI IMG/M metagenome (GOLD analysis project Ga0115845, IMG submission 83859) | reverse complement strand
AATCACGATAGGACCCAGATCAAACGGCGCGTTATCCATACGGCAGACATACATGCCAGATAGACAGCCCGCCGTACTTTTAACAAGCGTGTAAAAAATAAAGAGGTTCACCCGATTTATGGGATGCAATCTGTTTTGCTTTCCTGGAAAACGTATCTTATATCGCTACTGAGAAGGATTTAGATAGTGTGGATGATGTAGGTAAGAGCCTGGAAGAAGAAGCGGCGGCGGCTTTTGATGATATTGAGTAAATAAATTAGATTTTATTTAATATTTTTATTAGTCAAAAGCTTTTATTTCATGATCTATTGATATACAATGCTTTCCGTCAGCTAAACGGTGCTGATAGCAGAAAAACTAATTGAGGCCATGCTCTAATCGAAAGTCTGCTGCTTGTGGTGTTTTTAGTTTTTTACACAGGCTCCAACCAAATTTAAAGTTACTTTTTGATGCCCGCTATTACCCCCCAGTAATAGCGGTTTTTTTTGCTTGTGTGTTTCTACCAGGTATAAAAAAGCCCCGGTTAAAGGGCTTTAGTCTGAAAAATTAATCACAGCTTGAAGATGAACTTGAGCTGCTGCTATCACAGCTAGATGAGCCGCCGTCATAGCCGGATGAGCCACCATAACCGCTTGAATAGTGGTTGCTTGAGGTGCCAGAACTATAGCAATTATCACTATGGCCCCTGGTAGGTTGATCATCATTCAAAGCTGAGGCAAGTAACATTGTGTTTTGCTGGTGCATATAGCCGGATGATAGGTTGCTTGATGAGTTGCCCGATCCGGTACGCTTAATATCTGGCTGAGGCACTGTATTAAAATGTGTTGCACGGGCCTTGAGTTGTTTGGCCTTACAGTCGCATTTCACTTGTGATGAAAAAAACCAACGTTTATTGCAGATATTACATTTAGCCACTTTATGATCCCGGCAAAAATTAAGATTAGAAAAGAAAAAACCCCGGTTAAAGGGCATTTTTCCTATAGAAGTCGAATATATGAGCTACTGCTTCATCATTGGTGCAATCCTCACCCTGGTTCTGCAGCTGCTCTTTTACCTGACTAACCAGCTCAATATCTTTTTGATTCTGATAGTAGGCTTTTTTGGTTAGTCCCTGGGCCTTTTTACGCTGTTCAGTAACCTTGCGCCGTTCATAGGCTGTCATTGGTTTTGGCTTGGTCTTTTCCATTGATATTCCCTTAAAAGCTTATTCTGCAATATTATACAGGTGATAATATCACATTAAATAGCTCAAGATATGGGTTGCGAGCGAATAGAGTAAGCGCCATTTACCCAGCCATCCTGGTAGTCTACTTCGGGTCCCTTAATCATGACGGCGTGAGGCTGAACATCGGACCAATTCATGTTATTTGAGGCCCAGTCATGTATTGCGTAGGCGCTTTGGGTGAAGTAAGGCAGGGTATCATCCTTGAGGCTTTCATTTACATCACCGTTGTAATCTATACCAGCATAGAATTTAGCCCGATCCTCAGCAATCAGGCGCATAGGTACGGCCCATTCGCTGCCGTCATCCATTGTGATCACGTATTGACTGTTTAAAATGCTCATTTATCTGACCCCTGAACATAGGTTTCATCAAAATCAGGCGATCCAGGTGTGGCAAATGTCTCTTGTGATCCATACTCCTCAGCAAGATAGGCGTTAAAAAACTCTTTTTTATTCATGAGTTCATAGCCTTCTGGCAATAATGCCACATTCTTCTTTATAAGCTCCCGGATTGTATCGGGTGTTGGGTACTGACCTAGCGGTAAACTTACGTTTAGCGTAGCTTGAGTTCCGGTTTCGTGATTAACCGCATATATACTTAGCTCAAACTTGATCGGTGCATTCATTTCCATTAGTTTTGTTCCTGTTTGTATGTAATATCAAGTTGCTCTTTTACCCAATCACACCAGGTAAAAAAGCCGTGTAAAATTGGCTGTATATTCTGAGTATCTGACCAACCAGCAAAGCCAATAAAGCCGCCTTTCTCAAAAGCGATACATTGCCGTCCGGTGAAATAAAACGCCTGGCAATTAAAACTTGCCTCAAATACCCCGCCTTTATCGCTACTGGTGTACTTGATCCGGCCATGACAGGAAAATGAGCCATCGAGATAGCCACTTTCCTTGAGGTTCTGATTCACCACGGCGCGAAGCTTCTTAAAGTGGTCTTTAGTAATGTCCTGGTAGCTCAGGCAACATTCAACAAAATAGGCTCGTGCCTGGTCCCTGGTGAGTTCCATAGTTACCCCTTGCCGCTGGTATGAAATTCAATAAATTGGTCCGGTGTTTCAAATACTGGGGAATCCATGTCTAGCCGCTTCATTGCTTCTACTTGATAAAAGTGAAAACGGCCACGGTTGCGGCGGTGTTCTTTCTGTTCTGAATCAAAAGTTGTTGCAGCATTGCGAGTTAATTTCATAGTGATTAGCCTTAATCGTTTGATGATTGGTGATATTATCACAATGATATTAAATTAGTTAGTTTTTATTTAATTTTGTTGATTTAAAAAAGCCTTAGACTTATTATTGCAGCACGGATGCTCTTAGTCCTTATGTTTTGTGGTTGGTCAGCTTCACTGGGTCGTGCAAGTTGATTACTCGATAGTGTCAGAACAGCAAGATAGCCAGCGTAAAAAGCTGGCTTTTTTGTATCTGCTTTCAGGTAAATAGATATGAACGATAAAGATATTGAACAGTTAATTCATGGTAAGGCACCAATTGGGCCACGCATGACTGCTGAAATGGTTGAAAGCCTGATTAAAGATATTGAATACACCTTGTTACCCAATAAACGCTCTACTGTCTGCTCTATTACCCTCGTAAACGGCTTTATGGTAAACGGCGTTAGCTCGCTCATTAGTAGCTTTGATTATGATGAGGAAGTGGGCAAGATTACAGCGCATAAAAAAGCAATGGCTGAGGTTTGGGACGTGGCCAGCATCTTATTCACGGAAAAAATGCACCAAAACCAGACTAAAAGAGCCAATGTATTAAGAGGTGAGCAGCTTTACTTCATCCACCATAAGGGCGGGATCTATAAGCTGCTGCATATTGCCAAGAATGAGGCTGATTCTAGTGAGGTCGCCGTATATCAAAGCCTGATGAATGGTGAAGTCTGGACCCGTCCAGCCAGTGAGTTTTATGAAAAATTCACATGCTGTATGGATGATCCAAATTTTGATTATGAAAAGTCCTGGTTACAAGAGGAATGTAATCAAGTTCTGGCCAGATATAACAAGCTTGAGAAAAAGATTAGCCAGGGCCAGCCGGAAAACATGACAACGGCGCAATGGCAGCTGTTAAATCGTCATTTACTGGTACAGCGTGAGGATTATGAAATTACACAATGCCGCCTAGAGGATTGCTAATCTACCAGGCACAAAAAACCCGGATCAATGTCCGGGTTTATTTTTGGTTAATTAAAAGATAGGTAAAAGTCTATAATTTAAACGGCGCTAGTGGATTTTCACAATCTATGTGTTATCTTTACTGGGCTGTAACTAGCCTTACAGTTTGATGATGACATTCCCGACTGCCATATTGGGAATGGGAAAGCCCCCTTCTAGCCGAGGGGGCTTTTTTTATGTCTTATTTAAAGCCAGCCTCTACCAGATAATCTTTTAACTCCATGCGGGTCTTAGGATCAACTAGCATGTCAATTGTTCTCATGGCCAGCTGCTCATATTGCTCATTTTGCCCGCCATATTTACCCCCGAATGAATGTAGGCGGCTTAATTTGGTTGCAAATGTTGTGATCTGGCTATCAGTCATGGTTAGAATTTTGCGGTTCAGCTTATTTTCTTCTGATTCTTCTGTCGCTTTCTTGCTGACTTTCTCAACTGTCGGCTTCATCTTTAGTTTGAAATTAAAGCCTGATACCACGCGACCCGTCTTGATTTGGTCACACTCTACTTCAATATCCGTATGGGCGTTAATCTGTTTTAAAGCTGGATTTAGGACCCTGGCCTTAAAGTCGGGGATACGCTGATATTCCGTTTCCTCAATTCCTAAGCTAAAGCGTAGATCTGAAAGTTGAATAGTCGGCGTTTTGCCTACCTCACGCCAAGCAATGAGGATTTCATATAGTCTGACCGCATACTTACTTTTAAGTTCTGCAATCTGGCCCAGCTTATACCAGGTAAAGTGCTTATGATTGCGCGTAATCAATGGCACTACTACTGGGGCAAATGCCAGGGTTACACAGCCTTGTTCTTCACAATAGCCGACTTCACTCACCCAACGAGATTTAATATAAAACTCTTTACCTTCTCTAATTTCCTTGTAGGTAAATTTACGCTCAAAAAGATTCTTAGCAGCTGTTTTAAGGGCCTCATAAGCACCACTTCTATTGGTGTTAAAGCAATCCATATAGTTCTGAGCATGGATAATCAATCTGCTATCTGCAGTAATACCTTGTCCGGTTTCTCTAGCACCTACAACCGCGAGTAAAATCATTCGCTGTTCGATAAGATCCAGATTGTAGCTGGCATTGATAAGCATATTGTCTTTAACGACAAGTTGTTTGGTGTCCATAAAATAGCCTTGATGTTGACGATGATTGCTCACTGCAATTAATAGACAATATATTTCAATGTCTACTAATAAGCAATAAGCTTTTCAATTGTCTGATGAATTACTACTCACAAGCGTTATGCGCCTATGCACTTATGCACGGTAAATGTCTACTTATGAAATTAGATGGCTAGTCCTGCCCGGAGAATGTCTACTTATATGCACGGTAAATGTCTACTTATAAATACTCGAAGGCCCGTATTTATTGGGTTTATGTGATTTAGCACTTATTACTGTGGAGGATATTAAAGAGCATCTAAACATTATTATTAGGCATAGTTTATTATATTAATTTTAATTAGTTTAAGGCTAATTTATACCTGAGTAAAAATAAATCTAATGTGTGAAAACTACATTAACGGTAAGTGTCTATTTATGCCCGGAGAATGTCTACTCATTGCCCGGAGAATGTCTACTAATAGCACGGTAAATGTCTACTAATAGCACGGTAAATGTCTACTAATGAAGCTGAAAAGGCCTGCTGTGCAAGGGTTTCAAGCTGCCTAAAAGCATTTAAAAACATTTAAAAGTATATAAAAGCCAAATCTTATTTTTTTTAATTTTAATTTTAAGAATGTTTAAGGGTAGTAAATACCGTTTAATATTCAAGTTTAGGCTCTCTAATTTTTATTACAGTGATTAATAGATTTTGATTATTTAAATTAATCCTGGGTTACTCATTAATAAAATTTAATAACAGTATTGTGATTCTTGTTAATAAGATCTAGCCTATAAGATAGATTGTAAATCAAAGTATTCACACCTAAGAACAAAACTACATAAATTGGACATTTTCATCATGAAATCTTACACCGTTGTTATTTTTAAAAAGTCAGAATTAAGTCTTGATGCTTTAATTCACGATAATGAGCGTTTAGAGCATGTTTCACATAAAAGCTATACCGACATAGCCGAAGCATACGAAAACCTCAAAATAGCGCAATCTGAGGGAAATGAGGCTATATTATTATCTGATTCACTGATTACCGATCTGTTTACTACTACTGTTAAAAAAAAGGTAAATAGAGTTTTAAGCATAGTCTGATTGATTTTGTAATTTTAAGGAGGTCCGGGATAAGTCCAGGGCCTTTTTATTTTGCCTATTGAAATTGTGATAACATCACAGTATATTGAGGCCTCATTCATCAAATGAAATAGGCTAGGTATGAAATTTGATTACAGCTCTTTTAAATCTGAGGGTATAAACCGTAACCGGGATCTGGTAGGGACAGTACAAGGGACCTTTCAGGGGCAAGAAATTACTTGTCGTGCTTACCAGGCTTCAAACAGTGATTTAGTTATTGCTGGATTCATGGGAAAAAATAAGGCTTATAACCGCCTATGGGTTGCTACCGTCTGGCTGGAAAAAAGATAACCAGTTACGCTTTTATTTTGGCTTTGAAAGCAAACCGAAGCGCAACGGCGCATCTGACCTTGTTTATGATCCTGATGGATATTTTGAACAGGCACCTAAGCATTTGTTTAATGTGGACCCATCCAGCATAGAGGAAAACGCATATTGCCATCGTTGCGGAAAGGACGTTGTTCTAGTGCATGGTGAATGTTCTGATTGTGAGCTTTATTTTGCAAAAAAATACGATTACTAAAAAAATGCCCTGATTTTTTCAGGGCTATTTGCTAATTGATATATGTTGTAGCCTGCCCTTATTTGTAAGGGCTTTCCTTTTTTGCGCGTACCTTCTTAAAGTGCTGGTTTACCAGGTCCCAGGCCATATCTTTATTTTTTCGCACTCTTGCCCGGTTCTGATTCAGCTTTTTCATTGCCCAGGGCCGTTTTTTCGCAATAATGGTCCCTATCCTTTCCCAGTCCTCACTTTTATCAGCTGCAGTGCGCCCATGCTCACCAAAAGCAGCAATCAGGGTCTTATTTGATGTGCTGCAATCAAACAGGCCTTGTAGCATTCTATGTGCCAGGGTCGCCGTCATATCAAGCTCATATTCAATGGCCAGCGTATATAGGACCACAAGCATTAACCCTGCTTTACGCTTCCTGGACAAAATCGACCACTGGGCCGCATGTTGTGGGTCCATAACGGCCATAGTGTCATGTAGATAACTTGGATCTGGTACCAGGGATTCATGATCGTATTTATGGTAATTGATCCGGTTGAAAATTAATTGTTCTGCATCTTTTGTGTAGTCTTGGAGACTATAGGGCTTATGCCTGGTGTAGAAGTCCCTCATTTTTTCAATATTCATGTTTACTCCATTGGCGAGGCTAAAACATATATCGCTTAGCTAGGTCGATTTTGAGGTTATAACATGAGTTGTGCGCCGTTGTATATCAAGCGATTAGCGGGCATTAAAAAGCCCCTTTCGGGGCGTATTTATGGAATGTCTTTAATACATTCATCAATCAGGCTGGTTAAATGGTCCTTCATGTTTAGTCTGTTTTGCGCCAGATAGATTTTATAGCGTCTGTGGCGATCCTCAGACAATACCAGGCTGCTACGCACGGTTGGACCTATATCCTTAATGCTTTCCAATTGCTGAGCTTTGCGTTTATCGCCCTGGTCCTTTTTGGATTTAATTTCTAACATTTAATATTCCTGGGTCATGCACTTATGCGGTTATACAATTATGCACTTATGCTATCAAGTGCATAAGTGCATATATTTGAATTAAGTATTGTCTGAGAGGTATTTAGCTTTGATTTCTTCTGCTAGTTTCCAAGCGTCTTTAGCTGCATTGGAATTAGGTGCATAGTCGTGAACAGTCAGACCTTTAGCAATTGATTTTGTGTAGTCGATGTACTGAAAAATAACTGTATCTAACACGGGTAGTTCATAGCCAGCCAAAACGCTAGAAACTTCTTTACCCAGTGACGTATTTGCAATTACACGAGATACCAGGAAAGTAGCCTTTAATTTTTCATCTGTAAGTTCGATACGTTGTTTAACCATATCTACCAGGTCGGACGTTGCCCATATATCAAGTGGTGAAGGCTGGACCGGGATAATAACTAAATCAGATGCTTTGATTGCTGACGCGCTCATTTGTTCTAAAGAAGGTGCGCCGTCAATAATGACAACATCCATATTGGATAGAGATTTAATATCTTTATGAATCGTTGGGCGGTCAATAGCGAAAACTGGCACCGGGTTATTTTCATCTACTTCCTTCCAGTCGCGGGCGCTACCTTGTGGATCTGAATCAACCAGGGCAACTTCCATACCCATTTTTTGAAAAGCACGTGCAAGATTAAGCGAATTTGTAGTCTTACCAGCGCCGCCTTTTTGATTAAGTAAAGAGATAACAAAAGCCATTTTTTAATTTCCAGTTTGATGATGAATCCATTGAAGTATAAGGCTTTACGGGCCTCTGTCAATAAAATAAAGCCCCAAAAATCAGCTATTTGTACATTTTAAGTGCATATACGTCTATGCACTTATACATTTAAGTGCATTAATTTAAAGTTTCATAGCTTGAGTGATTGATAGTTTTTTAATCTAATTATTTGATTTAATTAAAATCAATTTCATAAAAAGTGCATAGCTGCATAAGTGCATGAGTGCATTTCTAGGTATTTTGCCCAGATAGGAAAACAGGAGATTAACCGTATTTTTTTTATCTCATGATGGGATAAATATACATACAGGTTGTCTTATGAAAACTGATTTAGTACAGCCCCCATTGATCCGCTACAACCTCAAGGAACGTGGCAGACAATTTAGAGGGGTAGAACGTAATTTCGATATTCCGGCTATCGTTGCCGCTATCAATTCACCCGCTTGCCAGGAGAGAGTTAAAACCCGTGGCATGTTGGGATACCTGGGCCACTGGGTCCGCATTCGTTTTGGTTTAGAGCCGCCGGAAGGTGGGATTGCTCAAGGCAAGGCTTATGCTGTTGAGCCAGCCATTGTTACAACCTACCTCAAGGCATACCCAAACGGCGATATTGAGCATCAAACAGAATTTTTAGATACCGATCCAGGTCGTATTGCTGCGCGTATGTATGCAAACGAAGTCGGCGGCTTTAGTTCTGCCATCGATGAAAATAAACCGACCTTTTACGGCTTTGACTGGGTAAATGATCCGAACTATTCAACCAATCGCGGGTACAGCTTGACCCTGGATAGCGTGGTAGAAGGTGGAATGACCCTAGATGATGTTTTGGCTGCTGAATTGCAAGATCGTACGCAAGCTATGAACATGCTTTTAGAGCGAAGCGAGTACCGTGAAAAACTAGCCCTGGATAGCGCCGTTGCCTTGCGTAATGAAAATGAGCAGCTGTTATCTCTGTTGGCTGAGTACGACAAAAAATCAGATGCGCCAGAAGTGCCAATTTCAACCAATGAGGCCACAATGCGTATGGAGCGTGATAAGGCGGTGTTTGATTCAGCTGGTATCTTACCAACCTTCAAAGAGCAAAGTAGCGAACAGAACAAGAAAGATGAACGTGCGTATCGATCAATTCGTTCAATGGTGGTTCGCTAATGTTTGAGCCAGTTAAAATCGCTTTAGGTGAGTATCTGCAAGGCTTTTATAATGAGCTTGTGCCAACTACGCCAGCGTTAAAAGAGTTCAAGAAGCGTGGCTTTTCGTATGGCTTTGTTTATGCGCCTAGCCGCCTGGTGGATCAGGCAAGTGACATGCTGGCCGCCTGGCAAAAAAACGATACCACGGGCAAGCCAACAACCCCGGCAAAGTTACCTGTGATTATTATCGGGATGGCGAAGGATTACACCCCAACCGGACGGGATTTTAACTATCAAATTTCGGATAGCGTGGAAATCATGTTACCCGATGATGCCAAAGAGCGTTATTTTGAAGTTAAAACTATTGCGGGTGATTTGCGGGTCCAGCTGGTGATTTGTACGAGTGATGAAGCAACGGCGAAAAGTATAGCTGCTCAGCTGTTGCTGTATGTGGATTCACCCGTGCGCCGTGGTTTTGATGCGGTTTATACATTCGCCAAAAATGATGTGAGATTCCCTTGCCAAATTGAGGCCCCGGATAGCCCGGCTTCAAGTGTGGATACAGGGAGTTCAAATGTCACAATGCTGGCGATTGATTTTAATCTGCATTGCACGGTACCGCTTTATAGTGCGCCAGATGAGAATGAGCCGAACGATGGTAAAGGGTCCGGCCCTGATGATCCAAGTGGATTCCCGCTAGTGCAGCAAGTTAATCAAGAAGATCAAACGACTGTTAAAAACGGGCGTGATGTTGATGTGACTGATTAACACGGTCTGAGTGAGTGATGTTGTTTAAGTTCCTGGTACTCGATACGTTCATCGTAACGTCTACAGGCCTCGTTAAGTGTTTCGGCATTTAATGAGGCGATCCCCTCCATTAAATTATCCGGTCTAATCAGGACTGCATCATATATCCCCATTGAATCCTTATAGATAACTTTAAGTGTGGCCAGGTTGTGATTGAGCTGGATCAATGAGGCTAAAACATTGTGCATATCATTGGTGACACTTGTATTGCCCAGGTCTAAATCTTCAATAACCAGAAAGCCTGGATCTACTAAAAAATACTTAAAATCTGCGGTACCAAGCAAATTATTAACACCCTTTTTGGCTTTGGTTTTGTTCTGAAACTGCATGTCATAAAGCCTTATGTATTCGATGATTCCGACTATTTTAAACTGTTAAGTATCTGTAAAGCAAAGCATGTTGTATTTATATTGTGCGTATAAGTGCATAACTGTATAGGCGTACAAGTGCATGAGTGCAAAGCTGCATAGGTGCCAATTTACCTTATCAATCTAACTCAAGTGTATAAGTGCATAACTGTATAAATGCACGATTGCATAATTGCACGGACGTATAATTGCATAGGTGCATAACTGTATGGGCAGTATTGGAAAACCAAGTAAATCAGGCAAACAGGGCTAAATAAAATACCTCCATAGGCTCTATGGGAGTAAACACATGAAGCAGAAAATACAAGCGAATATACAAGGCTATAAAGGCCGGCCCGCTAGTTTATTCGGATTGCACGACACTGAAACGGGTGTGCTTGTTGTTGCCAAACTATCTACAAAAAAAATGGACCCGCAACCTGGCTGTGCATTCATTACTAATCAGTTAAGAACGGAACATGATTTTTATATAGATGAAACCAAATTGCTTGATTCAATTTCAAGTTATTACCGACTTAAAAAACGGTCTGGCCAAAAATAATGAGACAGCATTATTGCGAATTGACCCTAAAGCGGGCAATGCAGATCCATCAAGCGGTATTGAAATGGACGGCGTATCAGGGCGGGGGATGGAATACCGTATTTCGCCTGATGTGACCAATGCACAAATCGCACTGTTAGCAATGTGTTTGTATGTTGAAGGCTCATCCACGATTAACGATACGCTGGAAATGTTCGATGAATTAGAGGAATTAATGGAAGGTAACTGGTTGACAATATGACTGCTTATTTAGATCAAAACAGCCAGGCGGCCAGGGTGTTTTTTAAGAAAGTGGCCAACTATGTGCAAGGTGCTAAGCCCTGGGACAAAGTGGTGAGCTATGAAATTAAGCCGGATGAATATGTGGATGCGACTTTAATCAGCCGCCGGGTGTACGGGACCTCAGATGAGGTTTTGACAGTTATGGCGTGTGCTGGAATTGATAGCTTTGATGATGGTTTTAAGCAAGGCATATTGATCCTACCTAACCAGGTCCAGTTAGACAGATTAAAGCGTGAATCTGGTTTTGAATCTGTGCATAGCAATCGCCGGGATGGTAAACCTCGATGGAGTAGGGATTAATGGTTGATGCAAGTGACCGTAAAATTGCCGGGTCCATAGGTCAGGCCAAAGCCAGGGCGCAAGCCAGCCAGGATAAGCGTGACAGTGCGCCAAATATCCTAACGCCTGGTGAGGTTCGCGGGGAATATGATGCTAACCGGATGCTTGAGACTACTCTAGGCGGGATCAAGCGAATTATGACGGCTGATGACCTGGCCGCATTTCGCCGTAATGCAGCCATAGCCGGGAAAAGCTTTGTTGGTGGAATTACTGCCAGGCAAGTGATCGACCGTTCCTTGTCTACGGATCGAAAGCGGGCAAGACAGGAAATTCTATGGGCTATGCCAAGTCATGCCAATAAGAATCAGAAAGGCCATTTAGCTGTTAATTTCAATACTGATGCCTCTGGCCGCAATGATGCGTCTAGGCATTATGTCCAGGTGGAATTTATAGGATTCCAGACAGCTATTGCATCCGGCGCTCATGCACCACAACGGGCGGCCCGTGAAATGGCTAAGGATAAGATCCGTTTTGACTGTGATTGTGGCCGTCATACCTACTTTTTGCGATACCTGGCCACGATTGGCAACTATAACTCTGGCCGATCCGAAACGGGCTACCCAAAAATACGAAACCCTAACCTGGTGGGCGTGGCATGTAAGCACGTTTTACGGGTAATGGCTGAAATTGAGGGCGGGGCATACGTGCTGCAATTCCTGGCCAGGGCCATTGAAAAGGCGCGTAAGGACAACGGCAAGGTACGCATTCAATCCAGCCAAAAAGAGGCAGATAAGCAAATCCAGAAACAAGCGGGCCGTTCTACAACCAAGCTTGATTCAAGAGAGGAACGTGATCTGCACCGGGCGCGCCTGGCGTTACGAAAATCGGCAGCTGCAGCACGGGTCAATATGCCAAAACCAAAAGTGACGGCGGGCGGTAGTCGCAAGATTGGCCAGCTGGGGAAACTTGGCCATAACAAAACCACGGAAACAATTTTGCTGCAAACGATCCAGGGCTTAGGCATTACCCGTGAACAAGCCATTGCCATGCTGGCGGGCCTAAAAAAATAATCCTAATTAGATCCTAAATAGGGTTTTTCGGGCCATTAATCTGCTAATCAAAAATAGGTTTAGATATGTTGAATAACATTCCAAAAGGCTTGAATGCCATTACTCGCAAGGTGGTGATCCGGCACCCCAACACATTTAATTGTGAATTTTACCGCCGTAATACCAATCGTATTGAGCCAGTAGTAGGGGAGAGGCCCACAATTGGCGGCATGATGGTTATGTCTGTGGATGATGAAGTGGACATAAGCTGGTCCATGATCGGCACCGGGTACGCTTTAGTCGCGGATCAATTCCAGCCGTCAACCATGATGGACCGCATGGATACCAACAACGGCAGCGGTGATGAATTTCGCTTTTTGATTGAATCTGAATTAGAGGCTTTTGAAGGCGGCTTTGAGCCAAAAAAGAACGATGTGTTTTATGTGGTCCTGGGAGATATTCAGGATGAAGATGCACCACGATTAGCTTATGAAATTATCGGGGTAGAAACGACCGTAAACGTACCGCCTTATGTCCCACGTTATGTATGCAATCGCCGGGATGATCTAATGCCGCACATAATGATGCAGCCATAGTTCAAAATGGGAAAATCCGACAAATAGGCATTTTTTGAAGGGCAACAATGAGTAATCCGAATTTTTCGGCATCTTATTGGAGTTTTAAAGAAAATGCCTGCTCGTCAATACCACAAGCAATCCACTATTCAAGCTGATAACTTTCTTAGTGGTCTTAAAGACAACGCTCAGACAACTACAGGTACATTTGATAGTGCTGCAGCTGAATCATTTGTAAATGAAGCTTTAAGCCAAAACACTATCGAAGTGCCAGCAACATTACAGGGCGTATTAGATTCTGTAAGCGACAAAGAATCAGGCTATGTCCTACGCGCTATTCTTGATGGTGCTGCTGCTTATGAAGCTGCTCACGGCCAATCAATGCCAGCTGACGTATTAGAACAAGCATTACATTCTGCTTATTCAACTACGCCAGAAGGCCAAAAGGCGGCGCTGGATTCTACAGGTAACAGCCTACAGTCTGCACAGTCTTACCAGTCTAACCGTGCGATTGTAGCGATTTTAACGACAACTACAGAAGCCATCCCATTTGTTCACTACTTACCAGCTGATATTAAGTCTAACCAGGCTAAATTAGCGATTCTTGAACACGTAACCGGATCTGAAAGCGGCCTTTATAAAGAAAGCAGCTTATTGGACGGCGCGCATTCTGGTGATCGCTATATTAGCTCTGCACGTGATCACGTTTTAACTCACGGTGAAGGTGGTGCCTTAACAGGTAAAATCACTGCAAATCAAGCAACGGCTGATACCTGTGATCCAGAAGGTAAAGCGGTAAAACTGGTTCGTGGTGCAACAATCATTTATGTGAATGGTTTGAAAGCGGCTCAAGAAGTTGGCTCGAAGTCTGTTAATTCACCGATTGCGGGCGCTGTAACGATTGGCAATACCAGCTATGCAATCAGCGGTAGCGTAAACACAGATAACGGTGAAATTACACTTGCTGTTAATCCAGCATTGCCGACCACTGTTGAAGTGCTTGCGGAAGGTTTTATTGATTATGAGCGTCAAGAAGATCTAACGCCTTCAATCATCACAACCGTTGAAACTTTTGATCTGTTTGCGAACTCATGGAGAGCTTTGACTCGTCAATCAATCGATTCACGTACTCAAATGGCTAACGAATTGGGCTTAGATTCATATTCGGAAGGCGTGATCGCTATTCAGGCTCAATTTGCAAATGAACGTCATTATGACGTAATCCGTAAAGCGCGCCGTGTCGCGGTATGTAACCGTGAAACTTTCGATTTCAACTGGGTTGGTGCTGGTGATTACAAAGTACGTGCTGATATTTGGCGCGACTTCTCATCTGCTTTAGGTGCTGTTTCTCAAAAAATGGCGCTTTTAACGATGAATCACGGCGTAACCCATTTATACGTTGGTGAAAAGATTGCAGCTCAAATGCAAGGCCTACCAGCTGACATTTGGCAGCCTAGCGGTATCTCTGCACGTCCTGGTATCTACCGTGCTGGCCGTCTATTCGGCAAATACGATGTGTACTACACGCCTCGCGGTGTTCATGAAGATGCAGAAGGCGCTGAAATCCTTTGTATCGGTCAGGCAAGTGACGTAACTCGTAACGCATTCATCTTAGGTGATGCCGTTGCTCCGACTGTTATCCCTCTAGCAACTAACTCTGACCTGAAAACAGGTGCGGGTTACTACGCTCGTAACTTCACAGCTGTAAACCCTCATAAGCATTCTGCTCAGGGTGCGGCTCTAATCACAGTAACTAACTTGTTCTAATTGGGTGCGCCAATGACTAAGAAAATTGACATTGGCGCTTCAATTTCAAGCAGAACAGATGCGAGTTCAACTGTTGATAATGTTTTTAGTGCTGAGGAATTTCCCTGCACTTTAAGCGTTCAAAATCACACAGTAACCCGTCTGGTATTGCCTGAATTGAAGGGCCTAGACATTCCAGGCATGAGCATCAAAGAAGCTCAATTTAACGATATTGGCGTATTAAAGCGCGTGGTATCAAGCCTGGCTCAAATCTCACGACTAAACAATTTCACGGCTATCGCAACGATTTGTGCGCCTGAATTTCTGGAAAACCAAAATGCTCAAGAAAGTGAAGGCCAGACTGAAACTGACGTTACACCGTCTACTTTACAAGGCGGCGAAGAAAGCACTGAAACTGACGTATTGGGCGCAGGGGAGACTACTCCTACTCAGGATCTTGAAGTCAAAGCCACAGTAATTGAAGAACTGCCAGGCGGCGTTTTGCGTGTAGCTGTTGGTGAAACACAGTTTGAAGTGAAAAAAAACCAGTTACGTGAAAACGGGACTTTAACCGCTGGCGGTATCTCTGCATACCAGGCAGCACAAAATACTACGAATGAATAAGGTGTGAAATGACAACTTCTTTTGTACGCGCTTTGGGGGAACAATCGGGCGTTCAGCTTAACCCTCTAGGTGATAATTCTGAAATGCCCACTACAGGCACGGCAGATCAAAATTTAGCAATTGCAATGCGCGCTACACGTGGCCGTATTGATAAGGCTTTCTCTGTTGATGGTTCAAACTTCTACAAGCGTTTGGGTTATGGCGAGACTTTAAGAGCAAATGCACTCAATGAGGCCTGGATTCATGTGCAAGAAGCACTGACCAATGGTACGGCTCAGGCAGTAGTTACTCGTATGGTTGGTACAGATGCTCAAAACAAGTGGATGACGATCTCTATTGATAAATCTACAGGTGCGATTGGCTTTGCTGTTTCGACTACACAAAACCCTGAAAGCTACGATATTGCAGTTAAGCATTTAGAGTGTTTTAACGATGGCATTCGATTGTCTATTCATGCTGATGAAAACCGTGTAGGCGGCCAGCTGGCGGCAAATGATTATGTAACTTTAATGTTGTCTGATTCAAAAGGCGTAAAGCTTTATGAGTTCTCAGGTTCACTAACCGAAGGTTCTCAGGATGATTACGGCAATTCTGATTATCTGCCTGATGTGATCGAAGCATTAACAGATAACGTTGAAGTTATGGTATCAGTCGGCGTATCGATTGCTCCTGCATCTAAAGCCTATGGCTTTGATGAAAACGGCGAAACAAGCTGGGCAACTTCTGACCTACTAAACTATTTCAGCGAAGGTGTGGTCGGTGATTACACTACTGAAACTTATGTGCAAGCGCGTGAAAATCTGGAAAAAACACAGCTGCAATATCGCTATATTGCTTCTGGTGGTACTAAAGCGCCTGGCCTATTAAGTCAGTTAATGACTTTGGCATTCAATACCAACCGTCAGTTACGTTTTGACATTGATGGGACCTTAACGCCAGAACAAGCCATTGCGTTTATTGAATCTATCAATCCGTATGGTGCCAAAGCATCACACCTTATTCATGCGTACTGGACCCCGTTAAAGACTAACGATCCAAGCGGCGTAAACGGTAAAAGCTATATCGGTACGTCTGGCCTGAATATTGGTCTTGCATGTGGCCGTAATGCTGCAAAAAATGCAAAAGGTTTTGCTCCTAAAAACTACCCAGTGGCGGGCCGTATGTTCCCGGTCAATCGCTCAGGTATCGTGCAAACTTACACGCCAAGTAACCAGGAATTAAACCAGCTTGCAGCTGCAAAAATTAACCCGGTGATTTATGAATCTTATGAGACAGGCGGCTTGTATGTTTTCCGTGATTCATTGACTTGCGCGCCTGTAAAAAACAGCTTACGCAAACTGATTGCCGTGGCTGAAATGTCCACTTCCGTTGATGATGCTGTCACGGGTACTGCAAAAATGTACTTGCAGCTGCCTATGGCAACCGCCGTTAAACGTATGAACGACTGGCTGAAAGGCTACCTAGAAGGCGCAGAAGCGGCTGAATGGATTACGCCATCAAATGATCCAACTATGGGCGGTGCTTCATTCCGTTATGAAGTGAAGCCAAATGCAGCCAATCCATACGACCAAATGGACGTTAATTACTGGGTGCATTATGACGGTACAGCGCGTCAAATCTTTGCTACTCAAACATTGTCTAAATAATAGGGGGATCATTTAAATGACTACTTTGACCGATCTTTTACGCACTCAGCTCTATGGCAAAAAGCCTGAAAATGGGGCAGCTGCAGCGGTTAAACCTGTCCTGGACAGCGCCAAAACTGAAAAAGAACAAGCGGCTTTAGATTCAGCGGAAGGCTACGAATTGGCTGCAATTGCACAGCAAGCAGTAGCCGCAATTCACCAGTGGATCGAGACAGATGATCTTGATTCAGGCGAAACCATGGCCGACCGCTTAATGGGCCTATTTGTTGGTATCGCTGATTCTAATAAAGATGGTGAGCTTGATGATGATGAACAGGAAATCGTTGAAGCTGCTTTAAGTGCTGCATGGGATTACCTGGAAGGCATGGGCGTGGACGAAAGCGATATTTCAGCATTATTGAATGATTGGGATGACGCAGTAGCCAACAACGTGATTGACCTGGTAGCAACCAGCTTGCCGGAAGGTGAAGATGCAGCGGATCAGGTGATTGCCAAGTTTGCTTTTGGTGATGACGATCAAGAGGCTGTATTTGATGCGACCTATGCAAAGCGTACTGCATTCCGTCACGGCAAGAAGGTTCGCATTAATAAGCGTATTGCTGGCTCAGTTCGATTGACTGCTAAGCAAAAGGTGGCGATTCGCAAAATGCAGCTTAAATCGCATTCTGCTAAAGCACGTGCTGGACGTTTAAAAAGCTTTAAAGCTCGCAAAAACGCGGGTCTATAAGCAGCATTACACATAAAAAAAGGCGATTAATTTCGCCTTTTTTTTCAGGAGAATTTTATGTCTTTATTTGATAAGGCAGCATCGGCGGTCAGTTCAGCTAAATCAGCTGGTACCAGTTTTATTAAGGACAAAATAAACGGGGTCGGCGGGGTGCGGGGTCTGGCCACACTGGGTATTAACTCACTGATCAACCAGGCTTCCGCTATGGTCCTGGGTCCCGGTCCCTGGGATAACCTTAACCCCAACTTACTTGCGACCATTTATGAGGTGGACCATAACGGCCATATCATCCCTGGTACCGCAGTAATCCAGGCACCATTTTCAGAAGATGTAACCATTGAAGCAAGCTTGAACTGGCAAAGTCCTTTTGAGGGGGCGGGCGCAGAAAGCAAGGCCCCGGCGCTTATGTCTATGCTGCAATCCGGCGCATTCCAGCCACTTATTGACAGTATTGGCGGTAAAACTAAGGAGGTTTTGCAAAATACGGTAGATGAAGCCAGGGGAAGAACAGGTATTACCAAGTTGAACTCAACCCAGGTGTTTTCTGGTATGCCGCCTATGAAGATCCAGGGCAATCTGATATTGCGCGCTTGGGAAAATCCAGTAAAAGAGGTCGAAAATCCACTTGATACTTTAATGAAGTGGTCATTGCCCTATTTCCTTGCACCAGAAGGCACTTTGCTAAGTAATGCTGTGAATTTTGCTCAGGGAAATGGCAAGACTTTAATCGAGACAATCATGCCATCCGAAGCCCCGCCAATGGTTGCACTGACCTATAAGGGCCGTACTTATGGGCCGCTGGTGATTGAGAGTATTAACTTGCCGATAGGCAGTCCGGTTGATGTAAATGGTAACTTTACCAATATGTTGATCCCGGTGACATTCTCAACATTAACTGCAATCGATGGTAATGACTGGATGAAATACAGTACAGCAGGTTTTTAATGTTATTTATCCCGGTTTTACGCACTGCACGTTTTACCCTGGCACTTAAAGAAATCGCCATGCTTAACGCTATTAAGCTGGCGAATATGCCCGAAAGCCAGGCAGAGCAGCAAACGACCTTTTTAATTAACGCAATTACTGAAAATGTCGAAGGTCTTGAGAATCCGCTTCATTGGACGGTTCAAGAAAGAATGCTTTGTGTTGGTCACTATATTGCGGCCACACAGGATGAAAGCCCTGATTTTGCAATCGGTGAGGCTCGTTTCTCAAACTATCTTCAAGCCGAAAAGCAATACCAGCACGATATTTGTGATCTAGGTGAATATGAGGAAGATCATTGGACTGCAGTACCGTTACTGGGTGTGATGGCTGAAACCATTGAGCGCCTGGAAGGTGCCATCGAAGGCATTGAAAGCCGTACACACTGGTATTTAGGCTGCATGGCTTGTCAATTGATCCCGAACGGCGCAGCACTCGATTATGAAAGCCACAACTATGAAGCTCAGGTGCTTGAGCGCATGGTGGTGTTATCTCAAATACCTGAAACCAACTTTTTACACCTTATGGGTTTGCTGACCAAAGCACACCAATATTTTAACCATATCTTTGATATTGCCATTACTGATGTTGGTATTGCTGTATTGCCGAGAGAGGGGGAGGCAAATTTGCCGTATGCCCGATTTCCAGCTCATACCGCAATCACAACAATATCGCAGCAGCTTAGTGGAAAATCTCACCTTTCTGGCTCATAACATCAGCATATATTCCAACACAAGTCTTATTGATGCTTTCAACTTGACCGAATCCCAGGCCGACCAATTCTTAGAAGGGAAGGCATTTAAAGATTGGGTCAAGGTGAAGGAATCAGAGCAGAAGTTGCAAGCTGCTTTAGGTGATCGTATTAACGGCGTGATCCGAGCTTGTGGAGTAATTGTTAAGGCTGTTTCTAATCTATCAAAAGTCAGATAGAGCAGCATGTAGGTATTGTTATGACAGAGCCAGCAAGTGCATCTGGTTTGACTGTGGCGGCGGGAGTGGGTTTAGCCTCACTTCTACCGTTCGTCAACGGGGATGCTTTAATCGGGGCGGTTTTAGGGGCGGCTGTGGTGGCCATCCATACTAAAGACGCAGTTTGGTATTTAAAAATTGTGGGGTTATTCCTTTCAAGTCTATGTGGTTATTTCTTTGCGCCTGATGCCCAGGTGCTTATCAATGTCTTTCTCAGTAAATTCTTTGGATTTGAAATTAAGAGCATTGCAGTAGTTAGTTGCTTACTCGCAGTAGTAAGTGTTCCTTTCCTTAAAAAATTGTCTGATTGGGCTTATAGATTTGATTTAGCTGGCGCTATTGATGGCTATATCGAGAAACGTATGGCCGCCAAAAAAGACAAGGAACAAAAGGGGGAGTAAACAATGATGGAATTTATCCCGTTATTTACTGCAATCTTGAAAGTCTGCATAGGCTTACGTGTTCTTGCTTTCACCTCTACTCATCACCGGATCAAGCGGTTCTATTCAATCCTGGCAGTGGCCTTTGTGGGCTATTTCCTGGGGAGTGCTATTGCCATCCTGGTGAATGGCCAGCTTGTAACTGTTTCAGAGCTTATTGTCACCTTCATTTTGACGATCCTTGTCTTTATCGCACAAGGGAATGTGGCAGAGCTATTCCGTGGAATTACTAAATTATTGGGGCGCAAAGATGAATATTGATAAGGCAATTGATGATCTTATTAAAATCGAAGGCGGTTATGTAAATAACCCTAAAGATCGTGGCGGTGAAACCAATTTCGGTATTACTGTTCAAACGGCCCGTGACCATGGTTATAAGGGCGCAATGCGTGATCTACCTCTATCGGTTGCAAAAGCCATTTACCTAAAAACTTACTGGACGGGTCCACGTTTCGACCAGGTGGCCAAGATCAGTCCAGGCATTGCCGAAGAACTATTTGATACAGGCGTGAATTGCGGTGTTGGCTTTGCTAAACCGTTATTACAGCGTGTTTTGAATCTGCTTAATCAGCAACAAAAAGTCTATAAGGATCTAACGGTAGACGGCGTGTATGGTCCAAAAACTTTACAGGCCTTAGAGCTGACTTTAAGCAAACGTGGCCGTGATGGTGAGCTGGTAATTTTGCGAATGCTGAACAGCTTGCAAGGTGCGCGCTATATCGATCTAGCCGAAAAGCGGGAAAGCCAGGAAGAATTTATTTTCGGGTGGTTCCGTGCCAGGGTGGTAATGCCGTGATCAGAGCATTAATAGGCTCGTTATGCGCCGCTATTGTGGTGCTGGCTATTACTGCTATCTGTCTTTATGGGTGGGGTCAGAGGAACGCCAATCAGGCGCTTAAATCTGACCGCAGCCTTGAGATAGAAAAGGGCGTTTCTAGTGACTTACGTGTAAGCCTGGAAGTCGCCCAAAAATCAAATAGCGACCTGGTGGGCCAGCTGCAGCAAGAGCGTGAATTGGTCCAGAAATACCAGGTAAAAACAGCCAGTTTAAATAAAGAACTTTTGTCGAAACAAGAAACTATCAGGATATTAGAACGTGAAGATCAAGCCTTTCATGATTGGAGTAACACTCCTTTGCCTATCAGTGCTATCGGGTTGTTCGCTACTGCCGGAAAAGGACCCGCCAATCGTGATAACCCGGACTGAATACATTACCTGTCCAATTATCTCAAGATGCGATAAAAATGACCCCGTAATGGCCGTAAATGGTGATTTATTGCAGGGTTATATTCTGGTGAAGCATGAGCGTGATCAATGTTCTCTATTGGTTGATCTAATCGTGGATTGCCAGCTTGAACACAGGGTAGCCCAGAGTGCGAATGTGGAAAACTAGAGCATGACCCTCCTTAAAAGGCAGTAATGATGTGCATAAGCATCATTGCTGTTTTTTTTATTTAAGGTTGTTCAACATGACAGTTTCTACACCGCAGTATTTAAAGGGCTTTAGTGAATCCACTCGCGCCCTGGGTCGCAAGGCCATTAACTCCGACTTCACCATTGAGATTGAAGGTTATGAGGGCATGTTCCTTTTAACGAAACAATGCCCGTGGCCAGTGCTTACAACTGGTGGTGAAATTGAAGTCCCGACCCCATTAGGCAGCACGGTATGGGAGGCTCAACAAGTCAAAACCGCTCAGCAGGGCGCTATTTCATTCCTGGAAACAGCAGCGGGCGATATTGATCAAATGTTGGTCGACCTCATCAAAGATGGTGGCTATTTCAATGCCAAAATTTATGAAGGTACACCGAAAAAGTACCTACGCTACAAGCGCATTGAAGATTGCTTTATCCAGCTGGACCCAGTGGACCGTGACTGGGAAAACCGTTCTCAAGTCTTAACCTTCTCAGGCACGATGTTCTATCACTACTACGGTGATGTAACAGAGGGCAATTCTAAGGATTACCGCTAATCCATGAAGCTAAATGACATTGTTAAACAGTTTCTCCAAGAGGAACGAAGTGTAGCGGTGTTGTTAGATGAAACCCAAGTAGAAGCTTTGGCAAGATCAGCTGTGAGCTTCTACTGTGGTTATGCGGATCTAGCATCTTGTCCGAATACCTCGCTTGCCGATATTACCGAGACTACTGAACTATCTATCTCAGAATGGGCGGTGATTAAGCCGCTATTTCTGCTCTATGTTGAGCGTGAAACCGCTTTGCAAACAGAGGCTACAGGGATGCAGGGCGTGGCGGGTTATGGTCGCAATAGCTCAGAGGTAAACGGCGAGATTGCTAACTATGAACGTGAATTACCACAAAAGGCTTCATCTAGTGCTGCATTCACCATAGGCGGTGATGAGGCGGCTAATCCCGATTCAGTCAATGCTTATTTTCCATTTGGTTTTAATTACCCGATCTACTAAGGCTGATTATGCAAATTTTTTATGATGATGGCGGTGAAAAGCAGCTAGTCGATGGTCAATTTTTAAAGAGCTTTGTTCTTAGAAATGACTTGGTGCCAATACCTGTCACTTTGGAGGCCGAAATTCGTGCAGAAGATGAAGTATTGCCGTTTTTTGAGCAAGGCAAAAAAGTCTACACGGCCAATGGTGATGAGTTCATTATTTTAAAAAGTGAGCCAATCAGCTCAGGTCGGGTCCAGGGCGGGAACATAGCACAGGTGGTAAAAATTATCGCTGTGCTGAGTTCCTTGACCAACGCCTGTTATGTCAAAGAGAAATCTATTTATAAAAAGAATACGACCCTGGCTGATATTTATCGCGCCCTGGGCTGTAAAGCAGATTCAATTCAGGGTGATTTAACCGTTCCCTTATTTAACTGCATGGCCGGGGATAGTCCTAGCTATCAGATCGCCGTCATTTTGCAAGAAAGCGCGGGAGTAATGCGCTGGCGTGATGGTCAACTGTCCTTTATGCGCCTGGATGACTTATTCAAGCAAGAGGCGATTACAGACGTACCTATTACGGCGGCTGAAACCGTACAAAGTGGCTTTTTGGAACGTCATGAAATCCCGACTTTTTACAGTGTGGATGATAACGGTGAATTTATCTATGGCAACAAAGACAAGGCCAGAACGGCGCGTTTTGTGCCGAATAAGGACGCATTAACCCTTAAAAATATGAGTACCTGTTTAATCCTAAAACAGATCTCAAGAATCTCATACAACGACAACATTGTGGCGGGTGATCTTATCCAGGTCAGCGCAGATGAAAAGCTGATAGTGATTACTGCAGCACACGTGTTTAGTGGTGGTATCGATGGTGATCCGGCACGGCAATATACAAAGCTTTGGCTTGGAGAGCTGCATAAATGAGCCAAAAATCAGGAAGTAACGGGCTGGTATTTGGCAAGTTTCCCGCTGTCATTACAAAGTACGACCCAGGTAGTCGAGAGTGCATGATTAAAACCCCGGTTGGGGATGAAGTCGATGCCGAAATCGAGTACCCGATTGGGGATAAATCCGCAAATGGTTATGTGACTGAAATTGAAATTTTACCAGGTGACAAGGTTTGGTGTGAGTTCATTCAAGGAGATACCCGGCGGGCTTTAATCACGGGATGGAGAAATCCAAAAACAGGAAATTCTAGCGGTACTAGGCGCTGGCACCATGCCAATATTGAGCTAGTGGCTGATTCAACAATAAACCTAATAGTGGGAGGCAGTACCATAAAAATTGACCCAAGTACGATTGCGCTTGTAGCGGCCGCAATTTCTACCCAGGGGGCTTTTTCTGGTACTGGCAATATGTCTATTCAAGGTGCTGTTGAATCATCGGGTGATGTGGTAGCGGGTGGTATCAGTGTTATCGGGCATACGCATCAAGAACAAGGCGATGGTAAAGACGTTTCACCTCCGAAATAGTGGTTTTAAATATGAGTAAAAATATAGTTTTCAATTTTGCTGAAATCAGCAACAAGGATAAGGCCGCTAAAGCCGTTTCTAGCGCGTTTAAAAAGGCCGGGGCTGTAATTGCCCAAGTAGACGTATCGCCTAGCGTAAAACGCACATCAGGGATCAGTTACCGTGAGCTAAGCATTACATTTGCGGATTCCCAGGTGATTGTTTTCCGTATTAAGCAATCTGGTGATATTTACCAGGCTTTGTTAAATGGCAAAGTGCGCCCAATTGCCAATCAGGATGACCATACAGCAGCAATTACCGAGCTGGCTAAGGCCATGGAATCAGGCCGTTCGGCATTCCAGGCAAAGCTGGCCAAAGCAAAGTTAAAGCTACCAAATGGTATTAAAACCACGGTGCCAAATAAGGAAAAATTGCTGATTGAAAAGCGTGATTCTTTAAAGGAGGCGGTAGCAGCTGCAGAGCAAGAGCTTAATCAGATCAAAGCTGAAATTGCCAAGTCTGCAACACTGGATTCTGTAACGCTCGATGCGGCTAATGATCCTTTCACGGAATTTGATCAACAAGCCCATGAAGCGGCCACTTCACCTTATAGCCGCACACCAGCACCAGCCTGGGATGATCTAATCGCGGGCAATTATAAAAAGGGTGCAATGACCATTGCCGGGATGAATATTTCTATTGAAAACCCGGCTGAATCTATCCGTCAGGGTCAAGATTCAAACGGCGAAAAATGGAAAATCACAATGAAGCATCACTATGGCTATTTTGATGGCTCGATGGGTGCGGATGGTGATGAACTGGATGTTTTTGTTAAAAACAATCTGGAAGTAGCGCCGGATCATGCCTATATCATTAGCCAGGTGGATCTTGACGGATCTTTTGATGAACACAAGGTTGTCATTGGTGCCGAAAGTGAAGATGAAGCAAAGGAAATCTATCACTCAAACTATAAAGCCGGATGGAATGGTTTTGGCAGTATCGAGCGTGTGACTATGGATGAATTAAAGGGCCGAATGCAGTACCAGGCAGCAGCTTAAACAGCTTTCAGGAAAACGGGCAATTTAGCCCGTTTTTTTGTCTCTAATATTGTTGATTAAGTGAGGTGAAAGCCTTGTAAATTAACTATGTTAAGAGGTCTTTATGACTGTGCAATTTAATTGGGATGGTACCAATAACCCAGTCGGTCAAACAATTGACCAGATGCTTTACCGGATTCGCTCAAATGATAAAGAGGGCTTGATTTTTGATAGTGCGACCCTGGCTGATTTTATTGAAGATTCAGACGGCGTTATGGCGGTTTTTGATGCCTTAGTTACTCCATATTCACGCCTGGAACGCAAAGTGAATCAATTGCGCCTAGTGATGGACAAGGCAATTCCCGACCTGGAAACTGTATCGGTCCAGGTATCCGAGCCATTTAAGCAAAATGGCAGTGTGCATGTAGCCGCTGTATTTGAATTATCCGATGGTCAGACGGTATCGGTGGTATTTCATAACCCGGATTCAACGCCTAACAAACTGGTCGCCAGTGATGAAATGATTTCCTGGAAGTGGATGCTCAATAAAAAAGACATTACGATTGTTGTAGCGCCTGAAAATGGCCGTGACCTGGCTATTCGTGAAGTCGGCAGACGTATCATGAAACTGGCCCATAAAAAACAGCACAGGCTTTGCCCGTTTAAACCAGAAGCGCGCCGAAAAACTTGAGAATATTAAGAATCTTACAGGCGAAGTAGAGCAGCTGGAACAAACGCTATCAGGCCTGGAAAAAGAGATTGAAGCGGCTAAGGCTGAACAGGCCCGAATTGAGGAAGAAAAAAACAATATTCCAATGATCAAGCAGCTATTTGAAAAGCTGGTGCGCGGTGGCTGGAAACTGAAAAATGGCCATGACGATTTTTTATCAAAAGAAGAATATGCCTTTGGTGCAAAATCCAATGTTGTTGTGGATTTTAATAGTTTCGATACTGTAAAAAGTGACATTGAAATTACAGCGGTGGGCGGTGGTTCCAAAACCATGCACATTGGTACCAGTGACCTTGAGGCTGAATTTGATGAATTTAAGATTATTGTAGAGGACTTGATGAGTGCCTTGCATGGTAATGGCACGGTCGATTCACTACTTAACCTCCTACAAAACACGTTCAAAATGCAATGTGAGCGCCTGGCCCCGTTAATCTTTAACGTAACTACGCCTAGAACAAGTAGCGGTGTAACGATTGAGCTTGATGATGATGGTACTTTCCAGTTTGAGAGTGATCATTTGTCAGTGGATCACTTGCAGGGTGAAGATAATCAAGCCCTCATTGCTAAAAAACTAGATGAATTAGACTTTGTTGCTTCTCAGGGTGCTTTTGATGATGATCCAGAGCTTGAGGGTGATGTAATCCAGGGCGGCGTATTTAAGGGTAAATCTTTTGACTTTGCTTATACCATTGAGCAAATTGAAATCGCTGTTAATTCACTATCTAGTTTGTCTTTAGTGTTTGGTGACTTTAATCATACGGCGGCAGCTGGTGGCACCTTGTTCGATTCAATTGCTAGTGAATCTAACCCGCCAATTGAAGGTATTACTGCACAGATTGGATACAAGCCGACTGATATTGTTATGGCTAGGGTAAGTGTAGATGCAGCGGGTAATGCCATTATCTACAGAGGCGAAACAGGGACCACACAGGAAAGAGGCATTGATGCACCGACCTCCTATAGCCAATTTGTACCTGTATTTAAGCGCCTGATTGCAGAGCTAACCAAAGAGCCAGAGCTAGAGGAAAAGCTACCTGAGTTAAAAGCCTACCTTGATACATTTACCCCGTTAAAGCGTGGCCAAGTGCTTAAATCTCTATCACGTGCAGCCTATGATCTGGATGGTGCGCGTGTCACTGTTGCTGAAACTGTAATTTCACTTGCCAAAAGTGAAGGTGCTAGAGTGGGCGTGAATGGCAAGGATGAAGTGTCTTTGATGAATGATAAGCACACTTTGAGCAGCAAACTAGGCAAGATCCCAATGAACTTTGGTATCTGGTTGATTGAAAGCGGCACTGTGAAGCCAAAACCAGCTGCACCGGAATCAAAATATCCTGATGACTTTGATCCGACTACTCCTGAAAATTATGCCCTGGTTAAAGAAAACGGTGATCTTGAAATGTTCCAGGATCAACTAGATGCGTTTTTCCAAAACCGTTTTATTGATGTGCGAAATGCTTTACGTGACCTGGGTTGGGAAGGTGAGCAAGGCCGTGACTTGAGCAAAAACGGATATACCGCAATTCCTCATTTCAAACAGGCGGGCGCGGGCGCTAACCTGGTAGGCATTCACTACACTTTAAACGGTCCTGATGGGAAGGATATTGGATTCTTTATGTCTGATACTTTGACCTTGAGCGCAGAGCAATATGCGGATCGTGTGAATATGGGCCTCCCGGCACAGCCAGAGCCGCCAAAAGAAACGCCACTTGATGAAATGAAGAACGGTTTTAACCTGGGCTTGAAAATGAGAGGGTGGGAGCTGTCTCAGAATGAATCTGGCCAGGTAGAAATGAAGGGTAAGAGCTTTGGATCTAACCGCGATTTACGTGCTGTATGGGCTAAGGACAATGTTTTAAATGTCTATGCTGATGGCTCAAAACGCAAGATTCTATTCAAATTTAGCTTAAATCAATCGGCGGCGAAAATTGCTGATGAAGTGGTCCGGTTCCTGGATGAAGTGGTAGACGCATTAAATCCGGCGGTACCAGACAATGAGCCTGATATTCAGCCTGACAATGAGCCAGTAGTAGATCCAGATACAGGGGATGATGAAATTAATACTTTCTTAAATGATGTAATTGCCAATCCTGGTAATCATACAAATGATGAATCACTGGACCGATTGACAGAACTTGCTGAAAGCCTGGGTGATGATGAAACAAGTGAATTTGCTATCACTGTGAATAAGGCAGCTAAAGCGGTTCAAGAGGTTGCATTTAAACAGCTTCAAGACATGGTAAGCCAGGGGTAAAAAATGAATCAATTGCTATGGGGTGATCAGCCTCATAGCCGTTTTGCTGTCCTTGACAGTGTTTCCCCACTTGAAGCACTTAAAAACAGCCGGGCGGCCATGGGTCTGATTGCTGAAAAACCCAATCTGAAAAAAACAACTGAAATCATGAGCTGGACCAAAAGAGCAGCTGCTCTACTGGGGTCCATTAATGAAGTCTTGCACCCATCTTTAGAAATCCTGAAAAAGATTGGCCAGGGTGCTTATGACCATGAAACCCTCTATTCATTATGGGCCATGATGGACAGTAATTTAGATGAATTGAGCGCAGACAAAGCGTTTAACGATAAGGCGGGAAGTCTGACGCACAAAGCTATTTCCCGTTGGGCTGAATTGGAGTTAAAGAATGTTTAATAATGACTACAAAGCGGTTAAAAGCCGACTGGGTTATTGCTTTGACTTGCTGACGGCCAAAGACATGACCAAAGAGCAAAATTCTGAAAAGAATAGCCTTCTTTTAAAGAAAAAGATCAATACCTTGCGCGCTTTAATTGCGGGTCAAAATCTGCCAGCGCATGAAATCTTATTAACCTCAAATACTTCTATGTTCTCCTTTTTTTAAGGACCAGATTAAAGCGTTTGAAGATGAGACAGATGAAGCGGAAAAGGCTAAAAAATTACTTAGACTGAAAAACTTTATTGATGTGCAAACCGCCGCAATAAATCTTGATGCTACTCGCATGGTCAGTATGGGCTATGAGCGCAATAAGGTTGCTACTAAGATCGCTGAAAATGCCAGCCTTATCACTGGCCTGGTTAAGCATACGGTTGAAAATTCAAAAATTAAGGGAATGTTTGATCCAGAAAAAGCACGGTCCCTAATTGATGAAGAAGCTCGCAATACTACAGCTTATGATGCACAGTATAGCGCCGCCTGGAAGGTTTTATCTGAAAAGCATGATTCGATTAGAAAGCCCTTTCTTGATTTGCGTGAGCAAATGTTTGATGAGCTGGAAAAGGAAGGTTTGACCCTGGAACAACGAGAGACTATCCGGGAAAAATACGCGCCTGAATTGAATGTTTTGCAGCAAAATGCTGATGCAGAATATAAAAAGCTTAAAGCCAGTCTTTTTGATGACCTAGAGGCCAACTACCAGGCCCAAAAAAATCGTATCGCAGCTGAAAAAATCGCAATGGCCAGGGCGGTTAAAAATGCTGTCATTGATCAGTCGACCGTGACCCAGGAAGATGCCGAAAAGTGGATTGCAGAAAAGGTGACTATCACTCAAGCTGTGATCAATAAGATGAAAAAGAATGGCATTACGCCTGAGAAGTTTCACCAGGATCTAAAAGACTTTTTTGTTATTACTAATGGCCGCCTGGGTAAAATTAAGATTGATACCAAAAATCACCAGAGAGCTTATGCCAGCGGCACAACGACCCATGCAACTGAGGGTTTTATCATGCTGGATAATGAATTTAGCCAGCGGGTATTATGGCATGAATTGGCGCATCATTTGGAATCTGATGATAACTTGCGTGTTATTGCTCAAGAGTACATTAAATCCAGATCGCTTGATGGAAAACTGGTACACCGCTTACGCAATCTGACCGAAAATAAGGGCTTTGCAGCTAGTGAAAAGGCATATAAGACAGATATGTTTAATCACTATGTTGCCAAGATCTATGATCATGGGTCCACAGAGGTTTTCTCTATGGGTGTTGAGGTTCTGTATGATGATGCAGTCTTATTCGATACCATGTTGAAAGACCCTAAAACTATTGAATTTGTCACAGGCGCATTGATGCAGACAAAGCAAGAAGTGGATCTTATTAATCAACAATTAAGAGATAGCATCCTTAACATAAACGCTGATATTGATAATCTCAGGACTGAACAGTATCAAGAGGTTTTTGAACAGCTGGCGGGCCTGGTGAAATTCAGTACCACAGTTAATGTCACTGAGGCTGACTTTACCGATCCTGATGCCACTAGATTCTTTAGTGAATGGAAGTCTAAATTTTATGGCACCTTAACATTGCCAAATGGCCGCGAATTGGTCCTTCTTAAAAGTGGCAAGGTGAAATATAGATCTTTCCGTGGTCGTGCCATGAAGGGTGTATTCGCTTTAGACTTTGGAAACTATGAGCATGTCAGGGAGGCAATTGCAGAGGGCCGATATACCACTTATTTTGCTTATGGTTACGGCGTGAAGGAGGAAGTTGCTTTAGCCATCCAAACACAGGACCTTGACCGGATCAAAGTGTTAGCTTTATCAATGGATTTGCACAAGGTTGGCGGGTATAGTATCCCTAATACTTCTGGCGAAATCGGTGAGGGCTTCACCTCATTTGAAAGCTTAGATAATCTCAAAAGACAATATTTACAGGGCTAGATGATGGATATAAATACAACGGCGTTAAAAGTGCATACACCTAAAGGCTCATTCTTTGCTGTCTTTCCAGATGATGCTAAAAACTGTGAATTGTGCGGTCCCTGGCTTGAGGCAATTGGCTACTTTGAGGGTAACTTGCATAAGCTATTTAAGCAGCATGGCCATCCGCTAGAGCTGGCACGGTTGGAGCCGGAAGATCTCATGCTGTATGGCAACCGTCCGGATCTTGAAATTTCCATTACTGATGACTTTGACCGTGAAGAACTGAGAATGATTTAGTAGTAAAAATAACCAAAAAAGGCCTTTCCAAGTGAAAGGCCTTTTTTATAGGAAAAACAAAAGAAAATAAGAAAAATTATCTACCAACATACAAGCTGTTTCATTTGTATGGAGTAGTGATGAAAAGCCTTCAATCACTCGCTTTGACCCGAAAGGCTTTAAAGCTAATCGCAGAAAAAGCAACCACTAAAACCACGATGGCAGTTTTACGCTGGAATAAAGAGGCACTGGCTTTGCTAGGGCAAGCTTTTCCCAAAATTAAAACTGATGAATCGAATCCTGATTACCAGTATTTGCAGTCTGTAATTAAACGCGAATTACCCAATATGAATGACCCCGATATTGGCAATCGCATGACAGACATTCTTAACCGAAATTCAGAAAACTCGGCATTCCTTTCGTATGTGCAACAAGCCGTTGCTGCATACCGCGAAGCCTTGCTTGCTGTATCCACTCAATTTTTATGGGGTAACGCTTAATGTTTGGCATTTTATTCGATGATGCTGGCAATCCTAAATTGACCACACAGGCGCTTGAGCTTACTAGCAAGCTGCAAAATATTGTTGATAGCCTCAAAACGCCACAAACTAGCCTAGAAGGCCTTTTATCTGAAATTGGCACTATCACACGTGGTAATCACTTAATTGCGGATTTGAAGCAATTAGGCGGCAATATCGGCGGTGTTTCATTACAGATTAATGATGATCCAGCAATCCCATTGTCAAAACCACGTAAAAAGACGGATCAGCACTACAATTTCCAGCAAAACAACACAAAGAACAAGCGCCAAAAGGACAACATTGCGGCGGTGGAATTGGTGCGCCAATACAATGCGGGTGAAATCACTTTAGATTCCATTACCGATGAGCAAAAAGACATTTTAGGCCGATACACCGGGAACGGCGGCAACTTGCTCGATGTGGAAACAGGTATGCGCGGCTCAGACTATGAGTATTACACGCCTAAGCCTATTGCTGCTGGTATTTGGGACGTTCTAAATGATATGGGCTTTGGTGGCGGTAAAGTGCTGGACCCATGCGCTGGTGTAGGTATTTTTGGCGCTACTGCACCATTAAATGCGGCTATTGATGCTGTAGAGCTGGATAAGACTAGCGGCACGATCAATAAGCTGATTAATGAATCAGACAGCTATAACGTGCGTGTAAGTAATTTTGAGAGTGTGGCAGCGCGTACACCAGATGAATCATACGATGCCATTGTGGCTAACGTTCCATTTGGTAGTAATCGCGGTCGTAACTTCAAATACGATGAAAAATACCAGAAAGCTAGTCTTGAGTATTACTTCATCATGCGTTCCCTGGAAAAGCTTAAAGGCGGTGGCTTGGCTGCATTCCTGGTACCGGATCGCTGCATGACAGGCAAATCAAGTAAAGAACGTGCATTGCGCCAGGATTCAAGCCTACTGGGTGAATTTTTGGGAGCGTATCGCTTGCCTAACAAAGTATTTGGCGCTGCAGCAGCAGATACCATTACTTGTGTGATGTTCTACCGCAAACATAGCAAAGCGGCTTTAGAGAAGGTCAGCGACCTCTATTCTGGTGGTGAAGCTAAGACGCTTTCTGATGCTCAAGTGCTATGGGATTCATTTGTTGATGGCAAATACTTTGAAACCAGCGAAGGTAAAAAGCGCGTCCTGGGTGATGACTTCATCAAAGCAGAGGAAGGCGATAAATACGGGCGTGATCAACTAACTTCTAGTGAAGATATTTTGGCAATCGCTAAGCGTATGCTGGTTCACAAATTGCCGAAAACCCGTATTGACTGGGCTTTGCTGGATGAAACCGAAGCTTTCCCAATTTCTTACAATGAAGGCGATACCACATAAAAATTGAGTGGATACAGCAAGCAAGGCTTCGCGGTATGCAGCAACGGCTTGTTGCACATACGAAAGGAATGCCGAGTTTTCTGAATTTCGGTTAAGAATGTCTGT